>Ga0213920_1000206_pt1 | contig 55477 bp, 50 predicted proteins | sample McNCre1117MG_FD_161054 | JGI IMG/M metagenome (GOLD analysis project Ga0213920, IMG submission 161054) | Freshwater microbial communities from McNutts Creek, Athens, Georgia, United States - 11-17 MG | ecosystem: Environmental > Aquatic > Freshwater > Creek | place: USA: Georgia | collected...
AAGGCCCGAACCGATGACGGCGCGGTGGCCGAAGAATCCGACGGCACCGAGAACCAGTAGCCAGGTGCACACGGCAACACCCCAACTGGCAACCGCGATTTAAGGTTGCGCCAGTAAACTTTGTTTCAAGTTTGAACTAAAGAGGAATCACTTGCGCAAGATCATTTCGCTCACCGCAGCATCGGTTGCGGCAGCACTCCTGCTGGCCGGTTGCACCACCAGCAGCGCCTCATCGATGGACGCACCCGTCATCTGCAAGCCATACGCGAGCGGTGCCGAAGTGGACAAAATCAAGGTCACCGAGAAGGGCAACGCTGCGCCAACCGTGGACTACAGCGGCAAGCTCCAGGTTTCCGGCCTCCAGGCCAAGGTCCTAACCCCTGGAAATGGTCTGCTGTTTGGTGGCGGCCAGCAGGCGAAGATCGAGTTTGAGATTCTCAACGCCAGCACCAAGAAGGTTCTCAGCGGCAGCGCCTGGGATGGCAGCAACCCTGTCACTCAGGTGTTCGCCGCCAGCGCCACCAAGAACAGCATCGACCTCTGCCGCGCGCTCTCGGGAGCTCGCGAGGGCTCGGTGGTTGCGTTCCTCGCGGACAGCAAGACCTCTCACGGCAACAAGGCGGACGCAGCCAACGGCATCGGCGCAAAAGACTCGCTGCTTTTCATCCTGAAGGTTTCAAAGGTTTGGCTGCCAAAGGCCATCGGTGACGTCCAGAACGGCAAGGATGGCTTCCCTCAGGTGGTCAGTAGTTCCAAGGGCGTACCGGGTATCACCATGGCTAACTGGGATGCAAGCGCTGCGCCCTCCAGCTTCCAGAGCGAGGTCTTGATCAAGGGTCACGGAGCCGTTCTAAAGGAGAACGACACCGTCACCGTGCACTACTCGGGCTTCCTCTGGTCTGCAGCAAAGACCAAGTTTGACTCCTCGTGGGACAACGGATCCCCGGCAACCTTCCAGCTGAAGAAGGGTGCACTGATCCCTGGCTTCATCAAGGCTCTGGTTGGACAGAGCGTTGGTTCTCGCGTGGTTGCCATTCTGCCTCCGGCAGACGGTTACGGAGCCACCGGATCCGGGACCATTCCTGGTAATGCCACCCTCATCTTCGTGGTGGACATCCTGGGCAAGGGCAAGTAACAGCTTTCTGAGTTAGCAACACCATAGGCGGGGAAAATGGCTGGAATCGACGGAATCGCTCCTAACGAACGCCAGCTAAACCTGCTCATGGCTCTGGTGCAAACCCGCAGTGGGCTGCGCAAAAACGAGATTCTGCGCACGGTTCCCGGGTACGGGGGTGCCGAAGACACTGCGGCTGCCAACAAGATGTTCACGCGAGATCTCGGTTGGCTTCGCGCCGCTGGAATCGTGGTTGATTCCCCGCTCACGCAAGACGAACCAGATTTCTCTGCCATCGACGATAAAGAGGCCCAGAAGGCCGCGAGGCGCGAATGGGAAGACACTCAGCGCAGCCTGACCGAAGAGTTCCGCTACAAGATTTCGAATCAGTCATTCGAATGGCCAAAGGGGTTTTATCCAACCGCCATCCAAAGCCGCCTTCTTCAGTTGGCGGCTCAGGCCTGGGCGGGCTCAAGCCTTGGCGAGGAGATGGACTTTGCCCTCACCCGCCTCGCTGCCATTGGTGACGTTGCAGACCCGGACACGCTCACGGAAATCATCGCGGCGTTTCGCCCCATCGATGACGTCTATCTAGACATTGCCGCCGCCATTGAGGCATCCAAGACCATTCAATTCACCTACCGCAAGCCGCAGGGAATTGTTGGCGAACGCCTGGTGAGCCCTTGGAAGTTCATCAATGCCGAGGGGGAGTGGATGCTGCAGGGCTGGGACCACAACGCTAATGCCTCGCGCAACTTCCTGCTCAAGCGCATTGTGAATCGTAAGGTGTCCGCCGGGGGCGCACCCTATGTAGCGGCCACCAAGACCCACCTGGATGCCGCCGAGCGCGACCTCGCCGAGTTCCAGAGTAAGAACATTGCCAAGATTAGGGTGACCCCTGGAACCGTGGCCTGGAACCACTTCAACATGGACTCCGAGTTGGGTGACGTGAAGACTTTCACGTTCATGGACTACGAGATCTTGGCGCAGACGCTTCGCCGGTTCGGGGCATCGATTAGGGTTCTGGAACCGCAGGTGCTCCGCGATGAGGTTGCACGCGGACTCAAGTTGGTGGAGCAAGCACATGCCTAAGATGACCAAGGTCTTTGGACCTGAGCGCCTAAACCTCATGCTTCCGCTTCGCGCCTACCTGATTGAAGTTCAGGAGAGCACCGTTACCGAGTTATCGGCGCGCTTCGGTTACAGCGAGGCCGAAATTCGCGAGGCCCTCATCACTATCGATCGCATCGACCTAGGCGCAACCCAGGGTTACACCTACATGGGGCCAATCTTCTGGGTTGACAACGAACTCCTCGAAGCTACCGGGCAGGTGGTGTTGCGCGATCACAACATCGAGGCGGGAACTCCAAAGCTCAGTGTCAAACAGGTTGCAGCAATCTCGGCGGGCCTGCAGATGCTCATGTCCATGCCGCACTTCGAACACATCGATGAGGCTAGGGGTCTGCTGGAGGTTTTCAGCAAGACGCCGACAGGCGCAACGCAGAACCGTATCGCCTTCGAGCCGCTGGTTGCTGGTGACAAGTTTGACGCAATCCGCGAGGCCATCCTGGAATCCAAGCTAGTTGCCATCGACTACATAGACACCCGCGGGCGGGAAAGCCGCGAACGCCTGATTGCGCCACTGAAGCTGCAGGCCGTGGAACTCAACTGGTACCTGCATGCCTGGGACATCGCCAAAGACGAGCACCGCCTTTTCAAGCTGGACGGCATCACCAAGGTGAACCTAACAGCCGATGACGTCCCAGCCGCAGTGCTGGAGCATGAGGTTCCAGATTCGCTCTACGAACCGGATGAGAACGCCATCACGGTTGCGGTCCGGGTTGAGTCCGATGCCTATCGCTTTGTAACAGACTTCTACGGCAAGCTGCCTAGCAACCCGAGTGGAACAATCGAGACCGAGGTGAAGGTTAGCAATCTAAACGCCCTCGCAGCAGCGGTTGCCTCCTTCGGAGGCTCGGTTACCGTGCTTGGGCCACACGATGCTCGCGCGGCCGTGCGCGAGTACGCCCTGCGTGTGCTCGAGGAGCTGAACTAGTGCCGGTCTGGGTGTGGCCGATCATCGATGCGGGCATTCTTCTGCTCGGTGGAGCATGGCTTGGAGTTTTGGGAGCTCGGGTTAGGCGTGGCGCTAGACGAATCCAAAGAATTACTGAGCCCGCGGTACGCGCCGCGGAGGCCCTGCAGAACGCTGCCTCAGAAGGCAAATAGCAGCCAAACAAAGTAGTCTTGTAGCGAACAACATTCGAAGGTAGGTTCCGTGCGCGCGCTTCTTGATAACCCAGCTACTCTGATTCTGGTTCTCATCGTTATTGCCGTCTTCTTCGGCCCGAAGCTGCCTAACGCCGCCAAGGGCATCGCCCAGTCGATCAAGGTGTTCCGCAAGGAGCTAAAGAACGATGACAAGGGCGCCAAGTCCGATGCGAAAGCCGACGAGACGGCCGACAAAGCCGAGGACAAGTAACTCCACCCCTCAAAACTCTCATGGCCAGGCGTAAAAACCCCGAGGCGCAGATGTCGCTGGGTGGGCACCTAAACGAGTTTAGAAAGCGCATCTTTCGCGCCGCTCTTGCCATAATCGGGGGTTCAGTGGCCGGTTGGTACCTGTTCGACCCTGTATTCACCGCGCTCCAGCAGCCAATTCTTCAGGTAGCAAAAGACTCCCACATCACTGCAACCATCAACTTCGGCACAATCGGTGGCGCTTTTGACCTGCACCTTCAGGTGGCAGGGTTTCTGGGAATCGTGATTAGCAGCCCAATATGGCTCTACCAGCTTTGGGCTTACATCGTGCCTGCGCTGCGACGCCGCGAGCGCCTGTACACACTCGCATTTCTGCTCACGGCCATTCCGCTGTTCTTGGGCGGCTGCTACATGGCCTGGTGGGCACTCCCAAACTTTGTGCACGCTCTGCTTTCCATGACTCCCGCGGGTAGTGCAAACCTCATCAACGCCAACGAGTACATTCTGTTTGCGGTTCGCATCCTGCTGCTCTTTGGCATTTCTTTCGTTATTCCAGTGGTCCTCGTCCTCCTTAACCTGATGAATCTGCTTACCGCCAAGGCAATCCTCAAGGGCTGGCGAATCGCAGTTGTTCTGGCCGCTTTCATTGGCGCATTGGCCACACCGGTGGCAGACCCAACCTCGATGTTCCTGCTCATGGCGCCGCTGCTGATCCTCTACTTCGTGGCCATCGGTATCGCCGCGCTGCACGACCGGGTGACCCGAAAGTCGCGCGCAGCCATGCTTGCCGAATACGACATCGATGACTCGGCGGTGGAAGTTGACTAGGCCATCGGCGGGGGAAGACACCCGCAGCCCGGCCGAGCGCTACGCGGCCGCTCGCGACACCCAGAAGATGACGGCGGTAGAGGAGTTCCGCCAGCTGGTTCGCTTCCCGCTCGATAGTTTCCAGGAGCGCGCCTGCCTGGCCCTGGCCAAGGACAAGAGCGTTCTCGTGGCCGCCCCAACCGGCGCGGGCAAGACCATCGTGGGCGAATTCGCCATTCACCTTGCCATCTCTAAGGCACAGAAGGTCATATACACCACGCCCATCAAGGCCCTCTCAAACCAGAAGTTTGCAGAGCTTGCAAAGCGCTACGGCGATGACCGGGTGGGCCTGCTGACTGGTGACAATAACACCAACGGCGACGCGCAGATTGTTGTGATGACCACCGAGGTCCTGCGCAACATGATCTACGCCAACAGCGACTCGCTCATAAACCTGGGTTACGTTGTGATGGACGAGGTGCACTACCTTGCGGACCGCTTCCGCGGCGCAGTTTGGGAGGAGGTCATCCTCCACCTGCCAAAAGACGTCAAGGTCATCTCGCTCTCGGCAACCGTGAGCAACGCCGAGGAGTTTGGCGCCTGGCTCAACGAGGTTCGTGGCCACACAGACGTTATTGTCTCGGAGCATCGTCCGGTTCCGCTCACCCAGCACGTGCTGTTTGGGGACCAACTCCTTCCGCTCTTCGATGGCAATGGCAAGGGCCGGGTGAACCCGGAGCTGCAGCAGATGCACAACAACAAGCTGCGCCAGAACCCCGGTAGGCCAGCACCTCGCGGCAAGAATGCAAAGCCGGGAAGCTACCGTAACCGTGAGCCGCAGATTGAGCGCCTCAGCAAGCCCGAGATAATCGACATTCTCGATGAGGCGGAACTGCTGCCGGCGATCTTCTTCGTGTTTTCCCGAGCCGGTTGCGAGGCCGCGGTTCGCGCCTGCCAGCACCACTCCATTCGCCTAACCACGCGCGAGGAGCAGCGCGAGATTCGCATGCTGGTGGAGGAGCGGGTCTACAACATCGCTGACGAAGACCTTGGAACCCTGGGCTACTACGAGTGGTTGAGTGCACTCGAGCGCGGCGTTGCTGCCCACCACGCTGGCATGCTGCCGGCCTTCAAGGAGATTGTTGAGGAGCTGTTCCTGCGCAAGCTTGTGAAGGTGGTGTTTGCAACCGAGACCCTAGCGCTCGGCATCAATATGCCGGCGCGCACCGTGGTGTTGGAGCGCCTTGATAAGTACAACGGTGAGGGCCGGGTCCAGCTAACCCCGGGCGAATACACGCAGCTGACCGGTCGAGCCGGCAGACGCGGAATCGATACCGAGGGCCACTCGGTTATTCAGTGGGCCGGCAACCTCAACCCTGACACCGTATCGGGTCTGGCATCCAAGCGAACCTACCCGCTGATGAGTTCTTTCAAGCCAACCAACAACATGACCGTGAACTTGCTGGAGGCATTTGGTCGCAAGCGCGCCCGAGAGGTTCTCGAGACCTCATTCGCGCAGTTTCAGGCAGACCGCTCTGTGGTTGGGCTCGCCAGGGGAGTGCGCGACAAGCAGATGACCCTCGAGGGCTACGCCGAGGCGATGAGCTGCCACCTGGGCGACTTCGCCGAGTACGCCGCCATGAGACGTGAAATCTCGGACCTGGAGCGGGTTTTGGCTTCCGGCCGGGTGCGAGCAGACCGCGGCAAGCAGATTCGCATCAGCGACTCCAGGCGCGCCACCGAGAAAAACCTGAACGAACTTAAGCAGCGAATCAAGCACCATCCGTGCCACTCCTGCCCAGACCGCGAGTCCCACTCGCGCTGGGGCGAACGCTGGCACAAGCTTTCGCGCGAAATCGAGCAGGTGGTGAACCAGGTTGAACGCCACACCAACCAGGTTGCCCGAACCTTCGACCGAATCTGCGATCTGCTCTTGGATCTCGGTTACCTGCGTGAGGACGGCGACGACCTCGAAGTGTTGGAAAGCGGCAAGACGCTCGCCCGCATTTACGGTGAACGTGACCTCTTGGTCTCTGAGTGCCTGCGCGAGGGGCTCTGGAAGAACCTCGACCCCGCCGGGCTGGCCGCAATGGCCGCGACGCTAGTTTACGAGGGCAGGCGCGACGACGAGCACTTCGAGACCAAGCTACCCAAGGGCAATTTCACCGAGGTTCTCGAACAGACCGAGGAACTACTGGAGGAACTTGGCGACCTCGCCCGCAGCCACAAGCTTCCCGGCCCAAGCGAGTTGCAGCCATCGCTGTGCCTTCCAATCCACCGATGGGCTACCGGTGCCAAACTCGACACGGTGCTTGCTCAGGCCGACCTGCTGCCGGGTGATTTCATCCGCTGGAGCAAGCAGATCATCGACATGCTCGACCAGATCTCGCAGGTGGCAGACCCTCAGATTTCCTACACGGCGAAGCAGGCCGTCGACAAGGTGAAGCGAGGCATCGTTGCCTACTCTTACTACGGCTAGGTTTTCGCCAGCCAACGCTCTAGGGCGCTCTGCGCCGCTTGTTCTCGCGGTATCCGGCGGACTCCTCGCGGGACCTTCTCTGCCCAGGGCAGACGTTTGGCTGGCTATCTTCGCATCCGTAGCTCTGATACACCTCGCCATCTATAAGCGGGGATTCTGGCGCGCTTTCGGTCTCGGTGCCGCGGCTGGAGTTGCCTTCTACGGCTCGCAGAGCATCTGGATGACAACCTACCTTGGCCCGGTTCCCTGGGGTGCGCTCACGGTAATGGAGGGCCTTATTTTCGGCCTTGGCCTCGGTCTCTCGGCAGCCACCTGGCGCCTGCTAGCCAACCGGCGTGCCGCACTTGGCCCCTGGTACTCACCCGCTGTGGTGGCTGCGCTCAGTGGCATCTGGGTGGCGCGCGAGTACGTTGCCGGACACTTTCCCTACGGCGGTTACCAGTGGTCCAGGCTCGGTCAGGCCGTGGCCCAAACGCAGCTGGCTCAGCTGGCCTACTGGGGTGGAATTTCGCTGGTCTCCTGGAGCGTTGCGGCCATTTCCCTCGGACTGCTGGTCTGGCTGCAAAACCGCCCCTGGCGTCGCCAGGACGCCAAGCACTACTGGCCCACAACAATTGCTGCGCTCGCACCAGCCCTAGGCATCCTGGCGCTGGCCAGCATCACCCCGATGATTTCATCGGCTGGCGATGGAAAGACAATCCGTGTGGTCGCCATTCAGGGAAACGCGAAAGCGGGGCTTTTTGCCAACCCCGAGCCGGGGTCAATCCTCAACAAGCACCTGAGTGAATCGCTCAAGTTCCTGAGCAAAAATGGAAACGCCTTTGACCTCATGGTCTGGCCGGAGAACGCCTCGGATCTAAACCCGCTGGCCAATCCGCTAGCGGAGGCGCAGCTGCGCGGCCTGGTTGCCCAGACCGGCAAACCGCTACTTGTTGGCGCAATCACCGAGCGCAATGGGAACATGTACAACTCGGGACTGCTCTACCGGCCAGACACAAGCAGGGTTGACCAGTACGACAAATTCAGGCCCGTGCCCTTTGGAGAGTACGTGCCGGATCGTGCCTTCTTCCACGCCCTGGCTCCCAGTCTGGTTGACCTCATCTACCGCGACTACACCCCGGGCACCAGGGTTGGCACCTTCGATGTTGGTGGCAGCCGAATCGGAGACCTCATCTGCTTCGAGATCGCCATCGATGAGGTGACGCACGCGCTGGTGTCCAAAGGCGCCACCGTGTTGGTTAGTGAGGCAAACAACTCCGACTTCGGGCACACAGATGAGGCCTTCCAGCAGGAGGCACTCGTGCGACTGCAGGCCATCGCTGCGGGCAGAAGCTACGTACACGCCAGCACGGTTGCCACCACAGAGATTGTTGACCCGCAGGGAAGGGTTTTGAGCGCGACTCGTGCATTCACCCCACAGTACGCGATTGCCAACGTGCCGCTTTCCAACCAAACCACGCCAGCGATGCGCTTCTTCGGTTGGGTAGATATACTTAGTCTTCTGGGGGCAGCGATGGCAACAATCGCTCTCCTGACACTTTGGATTTCAAGCCTGGTTTCAGCAAAGTCCAAGCGAAGCAAACTAGGCTCGACCAAAGTCGAATGAAAGGCCACCTTGAGCACTCTCGTCATCATGCCCACCTACAACGAGTCGGAGAGCATCCGCAAAATTGCCGGTGGACTCCTGGAGACCGTCAAGGACGTTGACCTGCTGATTGTTGACGACAACAGCCCGGATGGCACCGGAAAGATTGCCGACGAGATGGCCACTGCCAATCCTCGAGTCCACGTGCTGCACCGTACAGAGAAGAACGGCCTGGGCCCTGCATACCTGGCGGGATTCGCCTGGGGGTTCGAGCACTCCTACGAGTATCTGGTTGAGATGGACGCTGACGGCAGCCACCGCCCGGAAGACCTGATCAACATGCTTGCCGTTGCATCAAAAAACGACCTCGTGATTGGCTCACGCTGGGTTCGCGGTGGCAAGGTTGTGAACTGGCCGCTTTCGCGACAGATCATTAGCCGCACCGGAAACTTCTATGCCCGCCTTATGCTGCGCGCGGGCATCAACGACATCACCGCGGGATTCCGAGTCTTCCGAGCCTCGTTCCTTCAGTCGCTTAACCTGTCCGAGATTGCCTCGGCAGGATACTCATTCCAGGTTGAGATGGCCTGGCGCTGTTTCAAGGCCAAGGCCCGCATCCAGGAGGTGCCAATCACCTTCGTTGAGCGCGCCGCCGGAAGCTCCAAGATGAGCCAGAAGATTGTGCTCGAGGCGCTCTGGCGCGTGACCAAGTGGGGTTTCGAGGTTAGGTAACCCCAAAGCTTAAAGAAAAGAGCCGCCTTGCAGGGCGGCTCTTTTTGCGTCGCAGTATCGTCCCATGCAACGCGTTGCGGTTAGGGAAAGGGGGAGAACCCAACCGCAAGTCTCTAGTGGTGGCTCACCTTGGCGGCGGCCGAAGCCCGGCGCTCGCGCAGGTTTGCCAGCTGCTCGTCCAGCAGCTCCTGTAGCTCAGCGATGGTGCGTCGTTCCAGCAGCATCTCCCAGTGGCTTCTAGGCGTCTTCTCGTTCACCTCACCGGCCTGCGATACCACGCCGTCAACGATGAGAATGGCGGCGCGGGAGCAGGTCTTGCAGTCCCAGGTCTCGGGTACATCGGCATCGGTGGCGAATGCCAGCTCTGTCACGTGACCAGCTGGGCACTGGTAGCTGTACTTCACGCGAGCCTCAAACTTGACGTTGCGGTCGCTCTCTAGGCTGGAAGCCCCCAGACGCATTCCGCGCATTGATTCGTTAGCCATTTGGTGCTCCTTGCTGCCAGAATCCGATGCCCAATCTGAAGCATTCGTTTTCTATGCAGTGATGTAAACACCCGATGCTGAGAATTACCTCCCCAAAGAATTACTCCCACAGAGAACTCTCAGGAATGCGACCGCGACTGCCTCACACGGGGAGGGGAGTGGCGTTAACCGCGTAGTGTCGCCACCGCAATGTCGGCACGGTCCGTAACGATACCGGCGGCTCCAGCATCTACCAGTCGGCGCATTTCGTCGGCATCGTTGATGGTCCAGAAGTGAACCTCAACGCCGTGGCGCCGAACCGCGCGAATGAATCCGGGGGAGTCGAGTCGTAGTCGACCCTGATGGGTTGGCACCTGAAGCGCGTTTACGCCAGTTAGAGCCATTCCCAGCAAAATACCCAGGTGGAGCTTTTGCGCAATCACCGCGCGGAGGGTGCGCATCATGCCTGCGCTGCGGGCAACCCCTGGCAACCGACTCGCTGCGGCATCACCGCGGGCGTCCGAGAAGCTGGCAACCAACACCCGAGCCTGGGCGCCGTGATCGTGAATCACCCGGCATCCCGCCGTAATTGATGAAACCGACTTGAAGTCCAGGTTGAATCTCGCGTTGGGGAACGCCTCGAGCGCCTCGGCGAGGGTTGGAATCCGGCCGCCGTGCTCAAGCCGAATGTCCTGAAGTTCCTCCAGCGTGAGGCGACCCACTGGGCTGGTAACGCCGGCAACTCGCTCCAGATCATCGTCGTGGAAGAGCACCGGCACACCATCGCGTGACACCTGGATGTCGCTCTCGATGTAGTCTGCGCCAACCTCCAGCGCCCTGGCAAAGGCCGGCAGAGTATTCTCGTCCAGTGCCGAACCATCGGCGGCGATGGCCAAGCCACGATGGGCGAGGATGCGAACTGCTTCGGTGGGGTAGAGGTACACACCGTTAGGCTAGCAACATGCCGGCACTAAAACCCCTAAGCCTCGTCAAACTCTTCGCAGGACTCTACTTTTTTGGCGCCGGTATTGCCCTCATGGTCCAGGCCCACATCGGCATCAGCCCCTGGGACGTGTTTGCGCAAGGCTTTTCCAAGGTGCTGCACATCTCGTTTGGCCAGGCCCAAATCGTAGTCAGCGTGATTGTGCTGTGCGCGTGGATTCCCCTTAAGCTCAAGCCTGGCTTCGGAACTCTCATGAATGCAATCTTCATCGGGCTGTTCGCTGACACCGTTTTCCCGCTGCTTCCAACCTTCGACGTCTACTGGCAGAACCTAGCCATGTTTGTGCTCGGCATGCTGGTGCTGGCTGCTGCCACGGGGTTGTACATTTCCTCAAACCTTGGCATGGGACCCCGCGATGGCCTGATGGTAGGTACCGCCCGAAAGACAGGCTGGAAGGTTAGCTGGGTGAGGAGCGGCTACGAGCTGACGGTGATGACCATCGGTTGGCTGATGGGCGGCCAGGTGCGCGAGGGAACGCTGATTTTTGCTCTTTGCATTGGATTCCTGATGCAGAAATCACTAGAAATCTTCGGTGTTCGCACCCACAGGGACCCGAAAGACGCCTAAACATTATGTCAAGTAAAAATTCGGGACCGGTGGTCAAGAAGCATCACGTTCCCGTCAATCCAGAGGGTCCAAACCACGCCAAGCACCGCGAAACCGCCAGGGTGTTCTTACTGAATTCGGCGGGTGAAATGTTCCTGCTAAACACGCACTGGGATCCGGGAACCGAGCTGCCACCGCGTTGGCTGACACCCGGCGGAGGAATAGATCCGGGAGAAAGCGTTCTACGGGCCGCCGTGCGAGAACTGTTCGAGGAGACAGGACTCATGGTTCAGCCAGAAGCTCTGGGCGAGATTGAGCTGAGCCTGCCTTTCAAAATGGTCTGGGGAAACGGTCAGTACGAGACCGGCGTGGCACATTTTTACAGACTGGTCCTGGATGGCGATTTTCAGCTTGACGACTCCAACTGGACCAAGGACGAGCACCGCGACGTGATCGAGTGGCGCTGGTGGAAACCCGCCGACCTCATTGCATCTGGCGAGAGAGTTGGGCCGCCTGGGTTGCTTGAGTATCTCGAGAACCACTTCTGAAAAAGTCTACCTTTCTCCGATAATGCACATTATGTCAAGTGTGGTTTTGTCGGGCGCTTCCCCGGAAAAATCGCTCCAAACTTATCTCTAGCGCCTGGCGGGTAGCGCTAAAAGTTGCCCTACTTCACATTCGAGAGCCCGGCAAATCGCCTCGAGGGTCGTAAATCGAATCGCCTTTGCTCGATTGTTCTTGAGAATCGAAAGATTCACCACGGATACATCAACCAACTCGCTGAGCCTGGCCACTGTCATACCTTTGGCAGCAAGGAGCTCACCCAGGTTGCAAACGATGAGCGAGTCGCCTTCTCCCCCGGCTTGAATCTCGGTTACCACCTCGGTACCCACGGTTAAACCAGCCCCTCCGAGTCTTGCTCCAGTCTCTTGCCGGATTCAAAGATTCGCGCCAGCACAAAAAGACCAACACTCACCAAGACCACCCACATCTCAATGTTGAAGTAGATTCCGGCCGTTGGCACGGCGATCCCGTAGACGTGATTGAAACTTGGATTCGTGCCATCCATAAGCCATGGGTTCTTGATTACGGCCTTCACATCGAAGCCATAGTTCTGCTGCTGCAGCTGATAGGCAACCAGATTCTGACCAATGTCGGTGAGCCACTTGGCTAGGTGTCCCCCAACGAGGACAATCCATGCCACTCGCCTAATCCACTTACCGGATATCTGCCGAAACTCTCCCCCAACCTGCAGTGCTTGGGCTATCCGCTCCGCAGTGAAGCAAAGTGTGATCACCATCAAACCCCAGATCAACCAACCCGCTGCAAGCCAAAGCCTGGATGCCAAGTCTGCGTTGGCAACGTAAACGGTTGCCGAGTTGAATCCCCCGGCGGCAACGTTGACGCGCTCAGCGGGGTTGAAGTAGTGAATGGCCGCTGGAATTCGCGGCCAGAAGCTCTGAAAGTTCAACTGCACCTGAACCAAACCACCCGGGATGAAGCAGGTAATGATACGAACCGTCGTGTAAACGGTGACCACAACCATTCCGATGCGAGCGAGAAGCTTGGTCCACCTCACTGCGCCCGTGGGAAGAACGCGGCGCAACAGCATGGCTATCGCGGACCCCAAAACCAGCACAAAAAGAACACTAAAAATGATTGATACCGCAAAAGTCAACACTGCCCCGATTCCGCCGACGAACTGTCACCTGACGGGGTTAAACATAACGATATTCGTTATGCCGCGCAAATTTTTTACGCTAGGCCTGCGTAGCAGCGATCCAAGCGCTCAGCTTCTCTCGGGCCGCACCCGAATCAAGCGCCACTGAAACGCGCTCGATGGCATCCTCGAAGCGCAGGTTTAGGTCAACGTCAGATCTGGACGCATCCTTGGCAAGCTCGTATGAGACCACTCCCGCCGCAGAGTTGAGCACCACTATGTCGCGAACCGCACCGAGATTGCCATCGGTGTTGCCGTCGAATAGGTCGCGTGCAACCTGTGCATTGAAATGTGCGTCACCACCGAGCAGCTGCTCGTGGTTAGCGTGCTCCATGCCAAACTTGCGCGGGTCCACGGCGTGCTCGCGCACCTCTCCCCCGCAAACCTCCCAGATCTTGCTTCCCATGGTGGTGGTTAGCTCGTCTAGACCGTCATCGCCGCGGAAAACAAGAGCGGTGCGGCCGCGAGCGGCCATCTCCGCAGCCATAAGCGGTGCAACACTGGCATTTGCCACGCCGAGGCTGGTTGCGATCGGCTGAGCGGGGTTGGCCAGTGGGCCTAGGAAGTTGAAGGTGGTTGGCACACCAAGTTGCTTGCGGATGGGCGCAACGTGGCGCATCGCCGGGTGGAACACGGGTGCAAAGAAGAATGTGAGACCAATCTCACGGAAGATATCGGCTACGCGCTCGGGCGAGAGGTCTAGGCGGATGCCCAAAACCTCAAGCATCTCGGAGGAACCGGTCTTTCCAGAAGCCGAACGACTACCGTGCTTCATAACGGGTACACCTGCAGCCGAGGTGAGAATGCTCGCCATCGATGACACGTTGACGGTTCCAACCATGTCACCGCCGGTGCCAACGATGTCCACCGCGTCACTTCCGGTGTCGAGGATCACAGACCGCTCGAGCATGACATCAACTAGGCCGGCAAGCTCGTCGACGCTCTCCCCCTTAGCGCGCAATCCGATCATGAATCCACCAACCTGGGCGTCTGCAGCCTCCCCCGACATGATCTCGTTCATGGCCCAGGCCGCCGCCGCGCGGTCAAGATCGGACTTGTCGAGCAGGCGGCCGAGAATTGCTGGCCAGGTGAGTTTTTCGGTCATAAAAAAAGTATATGGCAGGCGGTTGAACTGCACTTTTTGCCCGCAAAATCGCAGGCGACTGCGAGCAAACCAGATGACGAGTAAATCAGTCAAAAAAGCGGAAATTTAAGTGTCGGATTGCCCGTCAAAACGGGTTTGTCGGGGGCGGCCTTGGTTATGCTAGAACCATGACTACTCTGCCAGTGTCGCAGCATTCTGCACCCGTCATTAATAGACCGAATTCCACCGCTGTGGGAACCATCGTCTGGCTAGGCAGCGAGGTGATGTTCTTCGCGGGTCTGTTCGCAATGTACTTCAGCCTCCGCTCCAACTCGGCCGGCCTCTGGGCAGACCAGACCCAGCACCTGAACGTTCCGTTCGCTCTGACCAACACCCTGATTTTGGTGGCATCATCGTTCACCGCTCAGTTTGGCGTTTTCGCCGCGGAGCGCATGCAGCCTCGCAAGGTTGGCAAGGGCATGAAGAACTGGGGAATGGTCGAGTGGTTCTTCCTCTCCTATTTCCTGGGTGCAATCTTCGTAGCTGGTCAGGCCTGGGAGTACACCAACCTCATCACTGAGTCGGGTATGACCTTCGATGCCAACAGCTACACCAGTGCTTTCTACATCACCACCGGTTTCCACGCACTGCACGTGACCGGCGGTCTGGTGGCATTCCTGCTGATCATCGGCAAGACCTTCGCCGCCCGCAAGTTTGGCCACTACGAGGCAACTGGCGCCATCGTGGTCTCCTACTACTGGCACTTCGTGGACGTGGTCTGGATTGGCCTGTTCCTCATCATCTACGTTCTGAAATAAGCGATTCGGAGTTAAGAACTAAATGTCATTCCTCAACCGCAAGAGCGTCATCTCGCGTCGTAAGCCACTGGCAGCCGCCGCGGTAATCGCACTGGGTCTCATCATCACCGGCGGCAGCTACGCCGCGGCCACCACCGCAGCCAAGGCAACCGCAAGCACCGCTTATACCCAGGCCCAGGTTGACGAGGGCCGCAAGCTGTTCCTCGCAAACTGCGCCACCTGCCATGGCTCTAACGGCCAGGGAACCAAGAACGCACCAACTCTCATCGGAGTTGGTGCTGCCGCGGTTGACTTCCAGGTGAGCTCCGGTCGCATGCCTGCCCAGGCTTCTGGTCCTCAGATTGCAGCCAAGGACCCAGCAGAGTTCACCGACTCCCAGATTGCAGCGATGGCAGCCTACGTTGCCACCCTCGGCCCTGGCCCATCCGTGCCAACCGCAGACATGGTGTCGGCAAACGGTGACGCCACCCGCGGTGGCGAGCTGTTCCGCACCAACTGCGCAATGTGCCACAACGCGGCTGGCGCCGGCGGTGCACTGACTCAGGGTAAGTACGCTCCTGCGCTTACCCAGACTAGTCAGACTGAAATGTACGAGGCAATGCAGACCGGCCCTCAAAACATGCCTGTCTTCAACGACGCAAACCTGACCCCTAAGGACAAGAAGGACATCATCACCTACCTGGTGTACCTGCAGCAGCACCCATCGCCTGCCGGTCTTGACCTGGAGAACCTTGGCCCAGTTGCCGAGGGTCTGTTCGTATGGATCTTCGTTCTCGGCGGAATAATCGCAATCACCGTATGGCTTGGTGCTAAGAGCAACTAGCTCTTTACACCCACAGAACCCAAACAATACAAGGGAGCAATCAATTGGCTAGCAAGCAAGAGTCGCAGGGCGGAGAGCACGAATACAGTGCCGGCCTAGCTGTGGTCTCGGCAGACAAGATCGCGGATCCAGGCCTTGAGCCGCACCGCGTTCGCATGACCGACAAGAGCGAGAAGCACGAGAAGCGCGCCGCAAGTCAGGTGGCAGGCTGGTTCCTCATTAGCATCGCTGGAAGCATCTCAGCGATCGTCTTCTACTTCTTGTTTCCAATCAACGCAGACCTCAACACGGTTCGCACCAACACCTTCTTCTTCGGTGTGAGCGCGGCCCTGGGCATGCTGGCAATCGGTTTCGGTGCAGTGCACTGGGCCAAGACCCTCATGCCGGACGCCGAGGTAGCTGAGGCACGTCACCAGACTCGCGGAAGCGAAGAGGTTCGTGCCCGCGCCATTGAGATTGTGAACCTGGCCAACCAGGAGTCTGGTTTCAGCCGTCGCAAGCTAATCCGCCGCAGCCTCTACGGCGCGCTGGCGTTGTTCCCACTGCCTGGACTGGTTCTGTTCAAGGACCTGACCACCAACAACAACCCTTCCGGAACCCTGCGCCACACCATGTGGGCTCGCGGTGTCCGCCTTGTAACCGACCCACTGGGCACCCCAATCAAGGCCGCCGACGTAACCCTGGGTTCCGTATTCCACGTAATCCCAGAGGGCCTAAATGAGCTCCCAGAGGACCAGAAGTTGGAGCAGAAGGCCAAGGCCGCTGTTCTCCTGGTGCGCCTCGATGAGTCGGAGATCAAGAGCGAGAAGGAAAAGGCCTGGGGTCACCAGGGAATTGTTGCCTACTCCAAGATCTGTACCCACGTTGGTTGCCCGGTTGCGCTCTACGAGCAGCACACCCACCACCTGCTGTGCCCATGCCACCAGTCAACCTTCGACATCACCGACGACTGCAAGGTCATCTTCGGCCCGGCCAGCCACGCGCTGCCTCAGCTGCAGATCAGCGTTGACAACCAGGGCTACCTGGTTGCTAACCACGACTTCTTCGAACCTGTTGGCCCTAGCTTCTGGGAGCGCTCCGTAAATGAGTAACGCAACTAACACCGCTAAGAAGGGCGGCTTCCTCGCTGGAACCGCCAACTACCTCGACGAGCGCGTCGGCATGGGTGGAATCCTCAAGGAGTTTGGTCGCAAGATCTTCCCTGACCACTGGTCGTTCATGCTCGGTGAGGTTGCCCTCTACTCGTTCCTGGTGCTGCTGCTCTCGGGAACCTACCTGACCTTCTTCTTCCAGCCTTCGCAGGTTGACGTCATCTACGATGGCGTCTACGGTCCCCTCAAGGGCGCTCACATGTCGATCGCCTACAAGTCGGCCCTGGACATCTCGTTCGAGGTTCGCGGCGGTCTGCTGATGCGCGAGCTGCACCACTGGGCGGCTCTGCTGTTCGTGGCTGCAGCCGGCCTGCACATGATGCGCGTGTTCTTCACCGGAGCATTCCGCAAGCCTCGCGAGATCAACTGGGTTGTCGGTTTCGCACTGTTCGTTCTGGCAATGGGTGGCGGCTTCACCGGTTACTCCCTGCCAGACGACCTGCTCTCGGGTAACGGTCTACGCATCATCGATGGAATGATCAAGGCGATTCCGGTAATCGGCGCCTACGTTTCGTCCATGCTCTTCGGTGGCGAATTCCCAGGAACCCACATCGTTGCACGCCTCTACGGTCTGCACATCCTGCTGATTCCTGCACTGATCCTAGTATTCATTGCAATCCACCTGTTCATGGTTGTAATCCACAAGCACACCCACTACTCGGGTCCGGGACGCCGCGACGACAACGTCGTTGGCTACCCACTGATGCCTGTTTACGTTGGTAAGGCCGGCGGATTCTTCTTCCTGGTCTTTGGTGTACTAATGCTGGTTGCAGCAACCGTTTCCATCAACCCAATCTGGCTGTATGGTTCGTACGACCCATCGCCAGTTTCTGCCGGTACCCAGCCTGACTGGTACATCGGTTGGGCAGATGGTGCGCTGCGTCTTGCTCCAACTCACCTTGAGTTCCTTGACTGGACTGGCCACACCTGGAGCTGGAACATCCTGCTGCCAATCCTGGTTCTGGTTGTATTCGTTGTTCTGGTTGCCTTCTACCCATTCTTTGAGGCTTGGGTAACTGGCGACAAGCGAGAGCACCATGTGCTCGACCGCCCACGCAACGCACCAACCCGCACCGCGATCGGTGCCGCTGGAATGACCTTCTACGCAGCGCTGTGGGCCGGTGCCTCCACCGACCTCATCGCAACCCACTTCCACCTAAGCCTGAACGGTGTTCTAACCACCATCCAGATTCTGCTCATCGTGGGCCCAATCATCGCCTTCTACATCACCAAGCGCACCTGCCTCAGCCTGCAGCGCAAGGACCGCGAGATTGTGCTCCACGGCCGCGAGACCGGGCGAATTGTACGTCTGCCACACGGCGAGTACATGGAAGTCCACGAGCCGATTGACGACCACGAGCTCTACAAGCTGGTTGACTTTGTTGACCACCAGCCGACCGTTGCTCGTCCAAACGCCAAGGGCAAGATCACCCTGGGTGCACGCATGCGCGCAGCCTGGAGCCGCTTCTACTTCGAGGACCGCGTTGCACCGGTCACCACAGGAGAGCTGGCCGAGGCTCGCTCGCACCACGAAAACCACGAGGTTGCTGGTTCAGACGCCAAGGCGCTGCACTAACAATCAAACAGGAGAAGGCCCCGAGTGTTTCTCGGGGCCTTCTCCTTTACCCTCTCCCCTGCCGACCGTGCATTCCGGGGACCACGACTCATGGGAAATCAGGCGGGCGTAGTTTGGGCAGGCGGCACGCGGGCGGGTGGGCTTCCGGCGGGCCGCACGCAGGTGCCGTCAAGGGCTAATTCGTGACTGTGAGGTTGCCACTCATTGTCTTGTGGAAATCACACGACAACTTGTAGCTGCCCGCCTTTGCCGGCGCCCTTACGGTGACCGTCTCCCCCGCGTTTACAGTCACATCGATGCCTGTTCCAGCAATGTTCAGGGTGTGATCCGCTGAGTCGGCATTGTGAACGGTGAAGTTAGCACTGGCCTGTACGGTGAGTGCGCTGAACTGGAAGTTCTCTATGGTGAGGTCGGCTTGAACGGAGTGGCTGACACTAGGGCTTGAGCCGGTTCCCGATGCTGCCGGCGAACAGGAACTAAGTGTGGGAACCAAGACCGCTGCGACCGCTATTCCGGTGATGAAGTGTTTCATGACCTTACGCCTCTCAGGTGGCACATTGGCCTACCTACACGCAGACTACGCCGTATTTGAGGATAGTCAAGAGCCGCAAGGTTACCGGGAACCTAGATTTCTGGAATGAAGCCAAGCCAAAGGCTAACACGCACCAGAAACGAAGGCTCCCCATGCACCTCCCGGTACCGCGAGTACCAGGCTTCAATATCATCAAGATGGAGTCGCTGGCTCTCAGTAGGCTGCACTTCTTCCGCGCGGCTGTGTGGAGCGTGGAGTTCACTGCTTAGACCCAAATTGCGCCGCATTCTATTGACTGCAATCTGGAGCCCAACGTCAACCACGAGCAAGACGGTTGCTGGAGTGCGATGAACCAGTTGCTGAAACTGAACAACAGACCAATGCACCCACTCGGCAACATGCACGCTAAACCTCTCATCTGTAACTAGTTACAAAACTATGAAAGTGGTTAGACATTAAAGCGAAAGGCCCGCCTATCGGCGGGCCAATCGACTTGGAACCTAGTGAGCGTGCTGTCCGCGGCTGAACTCGAATACGAGTCCAATCAGGGCAACCAGCGCAAGTGGAACGGCACAGAAGGTGAGCCACCAGCCAACGGCCAGCGAAGCAAAAACGATGGAGGCAAAGAAACCCAGAGCCAGCGGCCACCACGACCACGGTGCGAAGAAACCGATCTCGGCGTCTCCGTCCTCGATGTTGGCGTCCAAACGGTCTTCGGGAAGCGAGCCCGAGCCGTTTGCGGTCTTGTTCACGTAGAAGTAAATGAATCCCGATAGGAACACCAGCATGGCAATTGCTGCCGTGCCGATGATCTCCACTCGACCCATGGAGTTGTAGCTCCACAGGCCGTAAACGGCAGCGTCAACCAGGTAGAACGCGGTGAGGAGGAGGAAGAGTTTTGCGTTGGTCTTCATGAGCGCTTAGCCTTTCACGCTTTCTGCCTTGGCCTCGGGTGCTGCGTACTCCGGGTGGTTCAGGTCGAAGGCTGGGCTCTCCGAACGAACTCGAGGAATAGAGGTGAAGTTGTGGCGTGGGAATGGCGATGCGGTTGCCCACTCGAGCGAGCGTCCGTAACCCCATGGGTCGTTCACGGTAACCTTCTGGCCGCGCTTTGCGGTGATGTAAACGTTCCAAAGGAACGGAATCATCGAGACAGCAAGGATTGCGGCACCGATGGTGGAGATGAGGTTAAGGTCACCGAAGCCATCCGAGGCAAGGTAGCTGTAGTAGCGGCGAGGCATACCCATTACACCCAGCCAGTGTTGGATGAGGAAGGTGGTGTGGAAGCCGATGAACAGCAGCCAAAAGTGAATCTTGCCTAGAGTCTCGTTGAGCATCTTGCCGGTCATCTTTGGGTACCAGAAGTAGATACCCGCAAACATAGCAAACACAACGGTTCCGAATACCACGTAGTGGAAGTGCGCAACCACAAAGTAGGAGTCCGAAAGGCTGTAGTCAAGTGCAGGTGCCGCCAGGATTACACCGGTCAGACCACCGAAAATGAAGGTGGTGAGGAAGCCGAGGGTGAACACCATCGGGGTCTCGTAGGTAATGGATCCGCGCCAGAGGGTACCGATCCAGTTGAACACCTTCACGCCGGTTGGAACAGCGATGAGCATGGTGGTCAGAGCAAAGAACGGCAGCAGCACATCGCCGGTGACGTACATGTGGTGAGCCCACACGGTCATGGAAAGCGCTGCGATGGCGATGGTTGCGTAGACGAGGGTCTTGTAACCGAAGATTGGCTTGCGGCTGAAGACCGGGAAGATCTCCGAGACGATACCAAAGAACGGCAGCGCCAGGATGTAAACCTCTGGGTGTCCGAAGAACCAGAACAGGTGCTCCCAGAGCATTGGGCCACCGTTGGCAGGGTCAAACAGATGAGCGCCGAAGCGGCGGTCTGCACCCATGGCGAACAGCGCTGCTGCCAGCGGAGGGAAGCACATGATCACCAGGATGGAGGTGACCAGGGTGTTCCAAACGAAGATTGGCAGACGGAACATGGTCATACCTGGAGCACGCATGGTGAGGATGGTTGTGATGAAGTTCACGCCACCCATGATGGTGCCGAATCCCGAAAGAGCCAGGCCGAAGACCCACAGGTCTCCACCGATTCCAGGGGTGTAGGTGGTGTTAGCCAGTGGCTGGTAGGCGAACCAACCGAAGCCCGCTGCACCCTGAGGGGTGAAGTATCCGGCAACGGCAACGAACGAGCCGAAGAAGTAGAACCAGTAGGCGATTGCGTTCAGACGAGGGAATGCCACGTCCGGAGCACCAATCTGAACCGGCATCAGGATGTTGGCGAACGCCGCAAACAGCGGAGTAGCAAACATCAGCAGCATGATGGTGCCGTGCATGGTGAACAGCTGGTTGTACTGCTCGTGGGTGGCAACCACGGTGAGGCCCGGGAATGCCAGCTGCGCGCGGATGACCAGGGCCATCACACCACCGATGAGGAAGTACGCGAACGAGGTGATCAGGTACAGGTAACCGATCTTCTTGTGATCGGTGGTGGTGAGCCAGTCAACCAGGATGCGGCCCTTCGACTTAGGAGCGCGGGCTCCCATCGATGATGAGGTTGCAGTTGCAGTTGCGGTAGCCATTTTCAGGATTCCTTAGTTCTGTGCCTTGTTGCCCGGCAGGGTCTGCATGCGGTTGAGGTCATAGCCAAGCCATCCGGTCTGGCCCTTAGCTGCCAGCTTGTCCATCTGGGCCTGGTACTCGGCAGAGTCCACTACCTTCACGTTGAAGAGCATGGCGCTGTGGAACTCACCGCAGAGCTCGGCACACTTGCCCATGTAGGTGCCGGTCTCGGTTGGGGTGAAGTACATGCGGTTTACGCGACCTGGGAACATGTCCTTCTTGTAGAGGAACTGAACCACCCAGAACGAGTGGATTACGTCGCGCGAGGTGAGGTCGATCTCGTAGCGCACGCCCTTCTCAAGGTAGAGGGTTGGGAGAGATGCCTCGGTCTTGGCGGCTGGGCCGTCCTGAAGCTGCACGCCGCTGGCGTAGCGCTTCTGGCCGTTTGCGTCAACGTAGTTGAAGTCCCAGGACCACTGCTTGCCAATTACCTCGATGGTGCGCTGGGGGTTGTTTGGCTGCTCGATGGCGGTCATGGTCTTGGCGGTAAACGCGAAGAATCCGATGGTGATGATGAAGGGAACAACCGTGAAGAGAGTTTCGATTGGCATGTTGTAGCGCAACTGCACAGGCAGGCCGGTCTCGCCCTTGCGGCGACGGTACACAACCATGGCCCAGACCATCAGACCCCAGGCGATGAGACCCACGATGAGCAGCACGATCCAAGAGGTGACCCAGAGGCCAATGATGGATGAGGTGTGGTTGGTTACCTTGTCATTGCCTGGCAGGTAGCCCTGGAGCTCCTGCTGGCTGCAACCGGTTAGCAACAGAGTTGAAGCGACGGCGAGGCCTGCCCACTTCAATTGGCGCTTACGAAGCACAATCGACCCTTCGGAAAACGAATTGATACATCCCTATCCTATTCCCAGCGGGCACTTCAACGAGCCGTAAAACCGCCAAAACTCGAAGAAAAGTCGAGTGATTTGACCATCAATTACGTAAGCCCCGCCTAACTTGCAGGCGGGGCTTACGCAGGATGCTTTTTGAGTTAGTTGAACGAGTTTCCGCAGGCGCAACTTCCGGTTGCGTTTGGGTTGTCGATGGTGAATCCCTGACGCATGATGGTGTCCTCGTGGTCAATGGTTGCACCGCTCAGGTACAGGGCTGACGATGGGTCAACAATGACCTCCACGCCGTCGTAGTTGACGATGAGATCGTTTTCGTCCGAGTTCTCGTCCAGCCACATGTCGTACTGGAGACCCGCGCAGCCGCCGGCCTTAACCTCCATGCGAAGACGCAGGTTTGGGTTGCCCTCGGCCTCAACTGCCTTCTTGAGCTTCTCCTGAGCGGCCGGGGTCATGATGACGCCGTGCGCTGGGGCTAGATCGATGGTTTCAGACATGGTCACTCCGATTCTGGTACCGCTAGAGCGGAATCAACTACGCAATTCTAAATCAGTTTTTGCGCGAATTACTTCCCAATAGCAGCAGGGTTTCGGCCACAATCGCGTTCTTCAAACTGGCAAGGTGAACCGACTCGTTCGGGCTGTGTGCTCGCGAGTCCGGGTCTTCCACGCCGGTCACCAGAATCTGGGCCTCGGGGAACAGTTCCTTGAGGTCTGCAATGAACGGGATGCTGCCGCCGATGCCGAGGTCAACCGATGGGAAGCCGAATGCCGCGGCGAGCGCCTCTTCCATCGCGGGCTTTGCCCAACCGCCGTCAACCAGCTGGTAGGGCTTTCCCTTTTCAACATCGTGGTACTCGAGCTTTGCGCCCCACGGCAGGTTTGCCTCCAGGTGGGCGCGTAGGGCAACAAGCGCGTTTTCCGGCTCTTCTCCCGGGGCGATTCGCATGGAAATCTTGGCCTTGACGCTAGGAAGCAGCGTGTTGCTAGAAAGGGCAACCGACTGACCATCGATGCCGATTACAGTGATGGCGGGCTTGGTCCAGTTGCGGTCCAGGATGCTTCCGTCGCCGATGAACTCTACGCCGTCAAGGATTCCGCTGTCGGTGCGAGCCATCTCCTCCGTGTATGGAAGGTCTGCTGCAGTACCGGAGTGCAAGCCCGCAACGGCAACGTTTCCGCGGTCATCGTGGAGGCTGGCGAGCAGGCGAATCATGGCGGTCATGGCGTCTGGTACCACTCCCCCGAACATTCCGCTGTGAACCGCGTGGTCCAGTGTCTTTACCTCTATTACCTGCGAAACCAGACCTCGCAGGGTGGTGGTGATTCCAGGGATCTCAGTGGTGAAGTTGCCGCTGTCGGCCACAATGATGACGTCCGCGCGCAGGTCAGTCGCGTTGGCCTCGAGGAAATTACGGAATGACGGGCTGCCGGCCTCTTCCTCTCCCTCGAAGAAGCAGGTGATGCCTAGGTCGAAATCCTGGCCGGCGAGCGCCTTCAGCTGCTCCATGGCCGTGATGTGAGCCACCAGGCCGGCCTTGTCGTCGGCGGCGCCTCGGCCGTACATGCGGCCATCGATGATGGTTGGCTGGAACTCGGGTGTCTTCCAGATGCTGGCATCCCCTGGCGGCTGTACGTCGTGGTGGGCGTAGAGCAAAATCTGCGGCGCCCCGTTCTTGGCCGCGCGTCGTGCAACCACTGCCGGAGCTCCAAGCTTGTCGCCGTGCTCGCTCGAAACCGGTGCGCGGCGTATCTGCACGAACTCGAATATTTCTGTTGCTCGCAGAAGACTTGCCACGGCCTCGGCACTGCGCTCGAGGTTCTGAGCATCGAAGGCATCCCAGGCGATGCCGGGAATCCGCACGAGGTCGCCGAGGGTTCCAATGGCCCGCGGGAACGCCGCTGTTACGCCATCGGTGACTTTGGTTATGAGTTCGGGGGTCAGCGTTGAGGAAGCCGTCATACGGGTAATCTTATTCTTCAGACGCCCAACAACTTCACGCACAAGGACAGTCATGACCGAGCAAGCACCAGAGAGCAAGTCGACCGGCAAGGGTCACGCAACTCCCAGCCGCAAGGCGGCTCAGGCCGCCAAGGTTCGCCCGTTGGTGGGCGACCGCACGCCAGAGGGCAAGGCACTTGCCAAAGAGAAGGCTCGTGCCCAGCGGGAGCGTATTCGCGCGGGTCAACTTGCCGGCGATGACCGCTACCTGCCAATCCGTGACCGCGGCCCGCAGAAGAAGATGGCGCGCGACCTCGTTGATGCGCGCTACAGCGTAGGCGAATTCCTTATTCCGGTCATGGTTCTGGTGCTCATTCTCTCGCTGCTGGATCAAGGCAACCCAACCTCCACCTACAACCAGATTCTGTCGGTGAGCACCTTGGGCATCATGCTGCTGGTGGTCATCGACAGCCTCGTGATTTTCCGCAAGGTAAAGCGCGTCACCACCGAGAAGTTTGGCGACAAGACCGAGCGCGGTTTGGCTCTGTACGCCGCTATGCGCGGCACCCAGCCTAGGATGATGCGCCTGCCAAAGGCCGCTGTGGGACCACGCAAGAACAAGTAGGTTCAATCGCTGCAGCCGCCTGAAGAACTCAAAACTCCAGGCGAGGCAGCAGTGTCAGGCTGACTAGCCTAGATTCCGCGGTTCACCCTGCGAGCCCAGAACGGGCCTTCGTAGATGAAGCCCGAGTAGCCCTGAACCAGAGTTGCTCCCACTTCAAGGCGTTCGCGCGCCTCGGCGGCGGTTTCAATTCCACCAACCGAGATTATGGCCAGGCGACCGCCCAGATGACCGGCCAGCAGGCGCAGCACCTCCAGTGAACGGGCTTTCAGCGGGGCACCCGACAGGCCTCCGGCACCAATCTCATCGACGCGAGCTTTTGAGGTCTTTAGGCCGTCACGGCCGATGGTGGTATTGGTGGCGATGACACCCGCGAGTCCCAGCTCGAGCGCTAGGTCGGCTACCGCCACGATGTCTTCGTCGGCCAGGTCTGGCGCAATCTTCACCAGTACGGGCAACCCGAGGCTCTCTTCCAACACTGCCTGAAGAATTGGGCGCAGGGCCGAGACCTCCTGCAGGGAGCGCAGGCCGGGTGTGTTTGGGCTGGATACGTTTACGGCCAGGTAGTCGGCAAACGGCGCAAGTAGGCGCGCACTGGTGCGGTAGTCTCCCGCGGCCGCCTCCACCGGAGTGACCTTGCTCTTGCCAATATTCACCCCGATGATGGGCAGCTTCTGGCCGTAGTGGGCGCGCAGGGCACCTAGGCGCGCGGCTACAACCTCAGCGCCATCGTTGTTGAAGCCCATGCGGTTGATGAGCGCACGGTCCGCAGGAAGGCGGAATAGGCGCGGCTTATCGTTGCCCGGCTGGGCCAACGCTGTTACGGTGCCAATCTCAATGTGGCTGAAGCCGAGGTCGCCCAGGGCGCGAACCGCGACCGCGTTCTTGTCGAACCCGGCGGCCAGGCCGAAGGCTCCGTCGAAGGTTAAACCGAACGCCTCAACTTTCTTGGCCTCTCCCCCGCGAATGGCGCCAACTCGGGTGAGCCCGAGTGCCTTGGCCACGCGAATGCCGCGAACCACCGCGTGGTGAATCCACTCGGGGTCGAGTTTGGTGAAGATTAGGCGGAAGACGAGGTTGTAAAACACCTGTCTAGGTTACCGTCATGGTCGCATGCGCCCGGGTTTAAGTGCCCGGTTAACGCCGATGGCCGACCCACTTTCGTGAGCCGGCCATCGGTTAGTTCGTCAGCGGTTTAGCTGCAACCGGAGGTGCTGCCGCAACCCTCGCACACGTGGCACGAGCCGGACGGGCGCATCTTGATTCCACAGTTGAAGCAGAGCGGGGCGTCCGACTCCTTGCCCTGCAGCAGCTCGAACAGCTCGGCGCTCGAGTGAGCCTCCTTGCGGATCTCCACTGGCTGCGGTGCAGCAGGAGCCTCGGTCTTGGCCTCGGCCACTACGGCCGCAACCTCTGACACAGCCTCAACGGCGGCTGGTGCCGGTGCCGAAGCGGTGGTGTCCTGCGAGATCACCGGGTAGCTACCGGTGTTGTCCAGCGCTGCAGAGCGCTCGTCGGCGGTCAGGATTCCAAGCGCCTCACGGGTGTCGAAAGGCAGGTTGTCCAGCGCAAGGCGACGGAAGATGTAGTCCATCAGGCTCTTGGCCATGCGGACGTCCTTGTCGTCGGTCATGCCGGCAGGCTCGAACGAGAAGTTAGTGAACTTCTGAACGAAGGTCTCCAGCGGAACGCCGTACTGCAGGCCGATGGAAACAGCGATCGAGAATGCGTCCATCACGCCAGCCAGGGTGGAACCCTGCTTACCCAGCTTGATGAATACCTCGCCGAGGCCGCCATCCGGGTACTGACCAGCAGTCATGTAACCCTCTGCGCCACCAACGGTGAACGAGATGGTGGTGGATGGGCGTGCCTTTGGCAGACGCTTGCGCACTGGACGAGGGGTTCCGGCGGCCGGAGCTGCAACGCTCGCGGCCTCCTTCTTGGTCTCGGTCTTTGCCTTGGCGTCGCTCAGCGGCTGGCCAACCTTGCAGTTGTCACGGTAGATGGCGAGAGCCTTGAGGCCCAGCTTCCAACCCTGGAAGTAGACGTCAGCGATCTCTTCCTTGGTCGCGGTCTCAGGCATGTTTACGGTCTTGCTGATGGCGCCCGAGAGGAATGGCTGAACTGCAGCCATCATGCGAACGTGACCCATTGGCTCGATTGCACGGATTCCGACCGCGGTGTCGAAGATGGAGTAGTGCTCTGGCTTGAGGCCCGGAGCGTCCACAACGTGACCGTGGGTGGAGATGTGGTCGACGATTGCCTCCACGGTCTCCTGCGAATAGCCGAGGCGGTGCAGCGCGAACGGAATGGTCTGGTTCACGATCTGCATGGAGCCACCGGTGGACAGCTTCTTGTACTTGACGAGCGAGAAGTCTGGCTCAATGCCGGTGGTGTCGCAGTCCATCATGAATCCGATGGTTCCGGTAGGAGCAAGCAGCGATGCCTGCGCGTTGCGCCAGCCGTTCTGTGCACCAATCGCGGTGTTGAGTGCCCACTGCTCGGTTGCTGCTGCAACGATGGTGGCGTCGATGGTGGTCACTGGAACCAGCTGGGCGTTGGCGGCCTCGTGCTTTGCCATGACGCGGTCGTGTCCGGCCTTGTTCTTGGCGTAACCCTCGTAGGTTCCAACAACTGCGGCCAGCTCTGCCGAACGACGGTAGGCGGCACCGGTCATCAGCGAGGTGATGGCGGCGGCGAGGGCGAAGCCCTCCTGGCTGTCGTAAGGAACACCCAGTGCCATGAGCAGCGCACCGAGGTTTGCGTAACCGATACCCAGCTGGCGGTAGGCGCGAGTCGTCTCGCCAATTGCCTCAGTTGGGAAGTCGGCGAAGCAGATCGAGATGTCCATCGCTGTGATGATTAGCTCGCTGGCCTTGGTGAACTTGTAGGTGTCGAAGGTGCCGTCTGGGTTGAGGAACTTCAGCAGGTTGAGGCTTGCCAGGTTGCACGACGAGTTGTCGAGGTGCATGTACTCCGAGCAAGGGTTCGACGCGGTGATGCGGCCAGACTCAGGGGTGGTGTGCCAGTCGTTGATGATGTCGTCGTACTGAATGCCTGGGTCGGCGCACTCCCATGCTGCCTGTGCAAGCTTGTCAAACAGCTCGCGGGCGTCCACCTGCTCGATGATCTCGCCGGTGGTGCGGGCGCGGAGGCCGAAGCTTCCACCGTTCTCTACTGCCTGCATGAACTCTGCGTTGACGCGAACCGAGTTGTTGGCGTTCTGATACTGGACAGAGTTGATGTCCTTGCCGCCGAGCTCCATGTCGTATCCGGCGTCGCGGAGAACGCGAATCTTGTTCTCCTCGCTGGCCTTCGTCTCGATGAATTCTTCGATGTCTGGGTGGTCAACGTCGAGCACAACCATCTTGGCTGCACGGCGGGTAGCACCGCCGGACTTGATGGTTCCTGCCGATGCGTCTGCACCGCGCATGAAGGATACAGGGCCGGAGGCCGAGCCACCGCTCGACTTGAGCAGCTCCTTGCTCGAGCGGATGCGGGACAGGTTGAGGCCAGCGCCCGAACCACCCTTGAAGATCATTCCTTCTTCGCGGTACCAGTTGAGGATCGAGTCCATCGAGTCATCTACCGAGAGAATGAAGCAGGCGGAAACCTGCTGCGGGCTCTTGGTTCCAACGTTGAACCATACTGGCGAGTTGAACGAGAAGATCTGGTTCAGCAGCATGTAGGTGAGCTCGTGGTCGAAGATCTCGGCGTCGGACTCGGTTGCGAAGTAACCAAAGTCGCGTCCGGCCTGGGTGTAGGTGCTCACAACGCGGTTGATGAGCTGACGCAGGCTGTATTCGCGCTCCGGGGTGCCGAGGGCGCCACGGAAGTACTTGGTGGTGACGATGGTGCTGGCGTTGACGCTCCAGAACTCTGGGAACTCCACGCCGCGCTGCTCGAAGATCACCTCGCCGTTCTTCCAGTTGGTCTGCACTACGTCGCGGTACTCCCAGGTGACCTGGTCGTACGGGTGTACACCCTCGACGGTGTAGATCCGGTCAATGGTCATGCCCTTGCCGGTTCCGGCATTTGCGCCGGTGAAAGCGGTGGTATCAGTCACTGCTCTCTCCCTTTCTGTTGGTTGCTGTCTTTTTGAAACTAAGTCTTTGGTTTTCTGTCAGTGCCCTACTTCTCAGCCGGGGCATCGGAGTCAACTCCGTGCTCGAGCCTGAGGAGTTGGATTGCGGACTCGAAGTCATCCAGGCTTTCCCAACCCTGATAGACACTCGCGAAACGCATGAAGGCAACTTCATCGAGCTTCCGAAGCGGCTCGAGGATTGCCAGGCCGATGTCGTTTGCCTCGATCTGAGCCACTCCGGTGGCGCGAATCGATTCCTCAACCGCCTGGGCCAGCAGCGAGAGATCCGAATCGGTAACGGGGCGACCCTGACAGGCCTTGCGCACACCGTTGACGATTTTTTCTCTGCTGAATGGCTCCAGAACACCGTTTCTCTTGATTACCAAGAGGCTGGCGGTTTCGGTTGTGGAGAAACGCGAACCGCACTGAGGGCACTGACGGCGACGACGAATCGCCGAACCGTCCTCCGTGGTGCGGGAATCGGTCACGCGGCTGTCTGGGTAGCGGCAAAACGGACAGTGCATTGGCTTCCCTCCCTTGGACCGATCAGTAACTATATCTAGTTACGTTTGCGTTATCTGCCCCTATATCTTGTGGTGGTTGGCATAGAAAATTCAAATAGCCTGCACTGCGGCGTGTCGCAAATGTTTTCCGCGATGTGACGCGGAATTTGCCCGGAATTGGGCTAAAAAGTGACCAAAAATATTTCAATAATTAATGAAAATGAAACAATATCTAGCGTTGGCTAGCAGTTGGCACCACTAGATGTGGTGTTTTTGGCCTCCTGGGACGTCTGCGCAACGCCCGTAAAACCCTTCTAGCGCTCGAAGCGGGCCGAAATGGCCTCACCGTGGGCGGGAAGACCCTCGGCCTTTGCGAAGCCCTCTACGAGGCGCGAGATGGGTTCGAGCCCTACTCGGTCGTAGTCGATCACCTGCTGGACCCTCAGGAACGAGTGCACGCCGAGGCCGGAGCCAAACTTTGCCTGCTCCCCCGTAGGCAGCACGTGACTAGACCCCGCCATGTAGTCACCCAGGCTAACCGGAGAGTACTTGCCGAGGAAAATCGCACCCGCGTTGGTTATTCTGCTTAGGGTCTCGCGGTCTTCACGGGAGTGAATCTCAAGGTGCTCGGTTGCGTACTCGTTGCTGAAAGCAATCGCGTCATCCCAGTTAGCAACAACCACGAGCGCACTCTGCTGCCCGGCAAGGGCAGCCGCAACGCGCTCACTGTGCTTGGTGGCAGCAACGATGGCAGGGAGCTCGAGGGCCACCGCCTGCGCAAGCTCAGCACTGTCCGTAACCAGAACTGAGGCGGCGGCCTCGTCGTGTTCGGCCTGGCTCACCAGGTCGTAGGCAATCAAGCGGGCATCCGCGCTGGAATCGGCAAGCACCAGAATCTCAGTAGTGCCGGCCTCACTATCTATGCCGATCTGGCCGCGCAGCGCGCGCTTGGCCGCCGCAACGTAAATGTTGCCCGGCCCCGTAACCAACTGAACCGGAGGCATACTCACCTGCGGCAGGCCGTGGGCGAATGCGGCGATTGCCGCAGGCCCACCCATCGAGTAAACCTCGGTAACGCCGAGTAGCGCGGCAGTAGCAAGAACGGTTGGGTGCGGGCGTCCGCCAAAGTCCTTTTGCGCTGGAGAAGCGATTGCCAGGCGAGCCACGTTGGCCTCCTGCGCCGGAACCACGTTCATGATCACGCTCGAGGGGTAAACCGCCTTGCCGCCGGGAACATACAGCCCGACCGAGTCAACCGGCTGCCAGCGCTGGTGCACCCTGGCGCCCTCGGCGAGTTCAACCGTGGTGTTCTGAGGCAGATTTGCCCTGGAAACCTTGCGAACCCTGGCGATGGACTCCTCGATGGCCTGGCGCAGCTCCGGGTCGAGCGCGGCCGCGGCGGCATCTAGCTCGCTCTGGGCAACGCGGAGCGGTTCGGGGTTCACGCCGTCGCGCTGCAGGGTGACCTCAACGACCGCCTCGGCACCACGCCTGGCAACATCATCGATGAGCGGAAGGACGGCGGACACAGCCTGGTTGATATCAAGTGCAGCGCGTGGCACTTTCTGGTTCACCTTCGAGACGTCAAAACCGTCGGTGAGGTCGATGGTGCGAATGGCGCTCATGTTCAAGGTTTCCTAACGTGCGAAGAGTTCAATTTTACGGGCGGGGTAACCTGTACTTCGGAGATATAAATGCTTGAGTTCAATAACACCCAGTCCCCCACCGATGCCCTGTTGGCAACTTTCCGCCGTCACGCCTCGGGAGTTGCGGTCATCACCTGCTCGGCGCCCGACGGCAGCCCGGTAGGATTCACCGCAACCTCGATGACCTCACTCGGGGCCGCGCCCGCGCTGATCATGTTCTCGGTTGCCAAGGGATCATCTAGCTTCGAGCCAGTATCCAAGGCCGACTACGTTGCAATCCACACCCTGGGTGTTTCGAATCTTGAGCTTGCCAAACGAATGGCTGCCAATCACAGCAAGCGTTTCGCCACCGATGACTGGGCACGCGGCCCCCACAATGTGCCGGTATTCGACTGCGCCACATCGGTGTTGATTGCAAAGGTCCGACAGGTCATCGACGTTGAGAACAACGCAGTGGTCATTGCCGATGTGGTTACCGGAGCCGTTGGCAGCGAAGACGCCGCCCTGCTCTACCACCAGCGCGCTTACCACGCACCATCTGAACCGCTCGGCTAGTAGCCGTAGTCCTCGGGGGGTGGGGCGTCCTCGTGCAGCGGCGGCGGTTCGCCAACTCCGGTCTCGTCTCCGTCAAAGTCGTCAGCGTTGTCTGCGTCGGATTCGGCAGCAGCAACCCGACTGGCCCCGATGGCAGCCTTACCCAGCAGTGCCTTAATCTCACCAAAGAACTCGTGTCCAACCGCAACCCTGCGAGGCAGCGCAAAGAGCTGATCTTCTTGACCGCCAGTTAGCGTGATGAATACCTCGGTTGAGCCCGAGTAGAGCCGCAGGATTCGATCCAGCTCTAGAAGCACCTCGCGCGTCGCTTCCTCGGCGGGAAGGTTCAGGTGCACTGGAGGCGAGTCGGCCTCGGCACCAACATCGATGATCTGAATGGACTGGGCGCTTATGGAAAACTCGTCGTCGCGCTCGCGCAGGCGACCCTTAATGGCAACCACCTGGTCTGTAACAAGCCGGTCGGCAAACTCCAAATAGGTGCGACCCATAAACATAACCTGACGCTGGCCCGAGAAATCCTCGAGCGAAACCAGCGCCCAGGGCTTGCCGCTGGCGCGGGCAACGCGCTGCTGCACGCTGGTGATGAGGCCGGCTACCGAAACAATGTCGCCGTCGCGCAGGCCCCCAACCACTTCTTCGCCGTCTTCGCCCACCTTGGGGGTAACAATCTCGGCGAGCTCCTTGTCCTGGAACTTGGCCAGGGTGCGTTCGTGACCGGCTAGGGGGTGATCCGACACGTAAAGCCCAAGCATCTCGCGCTCGAAGGCCAGTTTGTCTTTCTTTGTCCACTCCGGGGTGTTCGGCACTACCACCGATGGCTCGTCGTCGCCAAAAAGGCTGCCGAAGAGGTCAACCTGACCCATGGCCTCGTTCTTCTTGACTCCGATTTCGGCGTCAACTGCCTCCTCGAAAATATCGAAGAGGGCGCGCCTGGTGTGCCCGAGGGAGTCGAACGCGCCAGCTTTGATGAGCGATTCGATGGTGCGCTTATTGCACACCACCGGCGGAACCTTCTTCAGGAAGTCTCCAAAAGATGTGAACTTGCCCTTTTGGGTGCGGGCCTCGATGATGCCCTCCACAACGTTCCAGCCAACGTTGCGAACCGCGTTCAAACCGAAGCGGATGTCCTCGCCAACCGCAGCGAACGCAGCGAAGGATTCGTTTACATCCGGGGGTAAAACGCTGATGCCCTGGTGGCGGCAGTCGTTCAGGTAGGTTCCCATCTTGTCGCGGTTGTCGCGAACCGATGTAAGCTGAGCGGCCATGTACTCGGCCGGGAAGTTGGCCTTGAGGTAGGCGGTCCAGTAGGAGAGCACGCCGTAGCCTGCGGAGTGCGCCTTGTTGAAGGCGTAGTCGGCGAATGGCAGCAGCGTGTCCCAGAGAACCTTCACGGCCTCCTCCGAGTAACCGTTTGACTTCATTCCGGCGGAGAAGCCCTCGTACTGCTTGTCTAGCTCTTCCTTCTTTTTCTTACCCATGGCGCGACGCAAAAGGTCAGCTTGACCGAGCGTGTAGTTTGCTACTCGCTGCGCCACCGCCATCACCTGCTCCTGATACACGATCAGACCGTAGGTAGGTCCCAGGATGTCGGCTAGCGCCTCGGAAAGCTCGGGGTGAATCGGCTCAATCTGTTGCAAACCATTCTTACGCTGAGCGTAATTGATGTGCGAGTTCATGCCCATCGGGCCGGGGCGATACAGGGCGATAACCGCCGAAATGTGCTCAAAGTTTGTTGGCTTCAGCATTCGCAGCAGGGCGCGCATGGCATCGCCATCGAGCTGAAACACACCTAGAGTGTCGCCACGTGAGAGCAGGTCGTAGGTGGCAGGATCGGCGTCGAGATCTAGGTCTTCGAGCACCACGTCCTGGCCACGGTTGGCCTTGATGTTGATGAGCGCGTCATCGAGGATGGTGAGGTTACGAAGCCCCAGGAAGTCCATCTTCAGTAGGCCCAGCTCCTCGCAAGGGGGCTGGTCGAACTGGGTGATGATGGCGCCGTCGTCCTCGCGCTTCATGATTGGGAGAACATCCAGCAGCGGCTCGGCCGACATGATTACGCCGGCGGCGTGCACACCCCACTGGCGCTTGAGGCCCTCTAGGCCCATGGCAAGTTCGAGAGTCTTGCGCGAGTCGTCATCGCTGGCCACAATGTCTCGGAATTCCTGCGCCTCCTTGTAGCGCGACTTCTCGTCGGCCTCCTTGGACTCGGGCTTGGTGACAATTTCGGTGAGCGAAACGTCGCGGCCCAGTACCATCGGTGGCATTGCCTTGGTGAGGCGCTCTCCCACCGCGTATGGCATACCAAGCACGCGACCGGCGTCCTTAAGGGCCTGCTTGGCCTTGCTGGTGCCGAAGGTGACAATCTGGGCTACGCGGTCAGCGCCGTACTTCTGAGTGACGTAGCGGATCACCTCGGGGCGGCGGCGGTCGTCGAAGTCAACGTCGATATCCGGCATCGAGATTCGGTCCGGGTTTAGGAAGCGCTCGAAGATGAGGCTGTGGTGCACCGGATCAAGCTCCGTGATGCCCATGGCGTAGGCCACGATGGAACCCGCGGCCGAACCACGACCCGGACCAACGCGGATGCCCTGCTGGCGCGCCCAGGCGATGAAGTCCGCGACCACCAGGAAGTAACCTGGGAAGCCCATCTTCTTGATCACGGCAATCTCGTAGTCGGCCTGCTTAGCCTGAGCCTCGGGAACGTTTCCGTTGTACCGGCGCTGCATGCCTGCGAGAACCTCGGCCTCAAACCAGGAGTCCTCTGTGTAGCCCTCCGGAACCGGGAACTTTGGCATGAGCTCGCGCTTTTCGAACGAAACCTCGCAGCGCTCGGCAATCAGCAGAGTGTTGTCGCAGGCCTCCGGGTAGTCGCGGAAGAGCTCACGCATCTGGGCGGGGCTCTTCAGGTAGAACTCAGTGCCCTCAAACTGGAACCGGTTTGGGTCAAGCAGTGTTGAGGCCGACTGCACGCAGAGTAGCGCGGCGTGAACATCGGAGTCGTGAGAGTGCGTGTAGTGAAGGTCGTTGGTAGCCAGCAGCGGGATGCTCAGGTCCTTGGCCAACTCGATGAGGTCGCGCATGGTTCGGCGCTCGATGCCAATTCCGTGGTCCATGATCTCGGCGTAGAAGTTCTCTTTACCAAAGATGTCACGCATCTCGGCGGCGGCCTCGTAGGCCTCTTTCTTCAGACCGAGTCTCAGTTTTGTCTGAATTTCGCCGCTGACGCAACCCGTGGTTGCAATAACGCCCTTGGAGTATCGGCTAAGGAGCTCGCGGTCCATTCGCGGCTTGTAAAAATACCCCTCGATGGACGCCAGCGACGACAGCCTGAACAGATTGTGCATGCCCTCGGTGTCCTGCGAGAGCAGGGTCATATGGGTGTAGGAGCCGGCACCCGCCACGTCGTCATCGTTGGTGCCGCTACCCCAGCGCACACGCGTGCGGTCCTGGCGCGCGGTTCCGGGCGTTACGTAGGCCTCAATGCCGATAATGGGCTTGATGCCAGCGGCCTTGGCCTGCTTGTAGAACTCGTAGGCACCAAAGTTATTGCCGTGATCGGTGATTGCGATGGCCGGCATTCCCATGCGGACGGCCTCGGCAACCAGAGGCTTCACTCGGGCAGCGCCATCGAGCATTGAGTACTCTGTGTGAACGTGCAGGTGAACGAACGAGTCTTCGTTAGCCATTTTCACCTGCCCTTATCGCGTCCATTTATTTGGCTCAGGCAATAACTTTACTAGCCGCGGAGCACGTCTAGGGCGTGTTGTAGGTCGGCGGGATACTCGCTCTCGAACTCCACCACATCGCCGGTTGTCGGGTGGGTGAAAGAGAGCCGCATAGCGTGCAGCCACTGCCTGTCCAACCCCACCTTTGCGGCCAAAACCGGGTCGGCGCCGTACATTGTGTCGCCCACCAGGGGGTGCCTAAACGCACTGAAGTGAACGCGAATTTGGTGCGTGCGACCGGTCTCCAAAACAATCTCCACCAGCGACGCCGCGGGGAAAGCTTCGACAGTCTCGTAGTGAGTGACAGAAGGCTTTCCGTCCTGCATCACCGCAAACTTGAACTCGTGCTTGGGATGGCGGCCGATCGGGGCATCGAAGGTGCCGGCCAGCGGATCGGCCAAACCTTGGATTACGGCGTGATAGACCTTGTGAACGGTGCGGTCGCGGAAGGCCTGCTTGAGCACGCTGTAGGCCAGCTCGCTCTTGGCCAGGACCATAAGGCCACTGGTGCCAACATCGAGGCGCTGCACAATGCCCTGGCGCTCCTGGGCTCCGCTGGTGCTAATTGTGATGCCCTGCGCAAGCAGCGCGCCACCAACGGTTGGGCCATCCCAGCCCACCGATGGATGCGATGCCACGCCCGCCGGCTTGTCAACCACCACGATGTCGCTGTCCTGATAGACAACTCGGAAGCCTGCCACGTCCTGAGCAACAATCTCGAGCGGATTCTTCACTTCCGGGAGGGTCACGTCCAGCCAGGCATCCTCGATCAGCCGGTCCGATTTACCAATCAGCTTGCCGTTCTGCAAAACCAAACCGCCAGCAAGCATCTCGGCAGCAGCGGAACGCGAAAGGCCAAGGAGCTTGGCTAGTCCGGCATCTGCGCGCTCTCCAGCCAACCCCGGCGTGACGGGAAGCATCCGGCTGGTCAACTAGCCTCCGATTTTGGAGCCACGTGCAACCATGAGCACAGTGAGCCCGGCAGCTACGCAAATTGCGCTGTCTGCAAGGTTGAAGATGGGGAAATTGAAGGGAATCTGGATGTAGTCAACTACCTGGCCGGATGGAAAACCGGGGGCACGGAAAAGTCTGTCCGTAAGATTTCCCAGCACTCCCCCCAGGGCCAAGCCTGCGAGCGCCGACCAGAGCTGGGTTCGGGCGCGCAAACCAAACCACGCCAGGGCTATTGCCGCACATGCGGAAATGAGCGTGAAGATCCAGGTGATACCCCAACCCATGCTGAATGCGGCGGAGTTGTTGAAGGTTAGGTAGAGACGCACGACGCTGCCCAGCCAGTTGTAAGACTGCTGCGGTGTCAGCTGCGCTATCACAGCGTTCTTGATGACCTGATCGGCCAAAACAATCAGCGCGGCAACGGTGGCAAACAAGAAGACGCGAAGCGCCTTTGTGTTCTTCAACTGACCCAGCGCTCGCTAGATCTGGACTGCGCCGGTGTAACCGGTTGGCGGATTGAAGCCACCGACAACCTGAGCACCAACTGGTGCCGCGATTGCGGATGGAGCAGTTCCTGGACGCTCGAAGTTTGGCTCGCTGAGGTCTGCCAACTGCGACTCGATGAAGGCCTTTAGCTTGAGGCGGTATTCGCGCTCGTAAGCCTTGAGTTCGCTAATGCTGTGCTCGACCAGGGCCTTTTCGCGCTCGAAACGGCTTAGCTCGGCGCGCTGGGCGGCCTCAGCTTCACGTACGAGTCGAGCGGCGGTGGCGTGACCCTCGGCGATGAGCGCATCGCGCTTAGCCATGCCCTCGGCAACGTGCTCGTCGTGGAGCTTGCGGGCAAGCTGCAGCAGGTTGTTGGTGTTGGAGGAGTCGAGCTCGGCTGGGCTGGAGACAGGCTCGGGGAAGTTGCTTGGCGTTACCACGGTCTCAACGGCTGGCGCCTGGATCTGGGCAACCAGACCAGCACCCGACCGCTGCAGTTCAGAAATGCGGCCCTCGCTGGCCAGTAGCCTCTGACGCAGGTCCTCGTTCTCGTGGTTCAGGCGTCGCAGCTCCACCACGATCTCGTCAAGAAAGTCGTCGACCTCGTCCTGGTCGTAGCCCTCGCGGAACTTGGTTGGCTGGAACCGCTTGTTGACTACATCTTCTGGAGTCAGTGGCATGACTTAGCCCTCCTAGGTTGTTGGTAACTAAGAAAGACTACCGCAGGCGCCTTGGAAAAGGCTAAAACAGGTAACGGCTGACCAATGACTGCAGAATGCTGATGATGATAAGGGCTATTGTCCAGGAGAAATCGATGTAGCCGGCGCCAATGCGGATTGGCTTGATGATTCTGCGGATTCTTCGCATGGGCCAGTCGGTGACGGTAAGCACGAGTTCTAGAAGCACCAGTCCAAAGCCTCTCGGCCTGAAGTTTGGGTTGATCGAAATCAGAAGGTCAACCACGAAGCGCCCCATGAAGAGCCAAAAGAGGACATCGAGAATAAAGCTGAGGCCCAGGCCGAGCAAAGCCACTTTTACCGATTCCTAAGAACTATGGACGTCGGATGTCGAGGTCATCCTCGGCGTCCATGCCGGTTACCTCTGGCTCATCTTCATCGTTGACAACAACGTGGGTTGGGCTCAGCAGGAACACGGTCTTGGTTACGCGCTTGAGGTTACCCTCGAGGCCCGCCTGGAGACCGAGCATGAAGTCGAGCAGTCGGCGCTGGTCGAGCGGAGCCATGTCTGCCATGTTGACGATGACCGGGGTTCCCTCGCGGAAGGTTGCGGCGATGACTGCCGATTCAGCCCAATCCGCTGGCTGGAAGGTGACAATCTCGCTGATGTCGCCAGCGCGACGCGAACCACGAAGCGGGGTGAGGTTACGGGTTACCGAGCCAACGCTGCGAGGGGCAACCGGTGCAGCCGGCGCACTCGGAAGGTCAAGGCCTCCTCCTGGGAATCCAAGGAAGTCGGTCATCTTCTTCAGTGGGTTAGCCATGGCAACTCCTAAAAACTATTCGCCCAAACTAAGGCGTCTAATGTCAGGTTAGGCGAGGTATTGGCGTGGGCCCGTTATTGCCGTGCCAATCCTAAGGTGTGTCGCGCCAAACGCGATTGCCTGTTCGAAATCGCCAGACATTCCCGCTGAAATCCAGCGAGCGTCGGGCGCGATGGTCCGCAGGTTGGCGCCGGCGCGAGCGATGGTTTCAAAGTCTCGCTCCTCCCGGCCCTCGAGGGTTGCAACACCCATGACGCCCAGCAAGCGGAGCCCGTCAACTTGGAGCACTTTCTCGGCAAAAGGAAGCAACGCCTCTGGGGAGATTCCGCCACGCTCCGGGTCATCGGTGAGGTTTAACTCAATGAATACGCCAGTTTCGGCTGCACCCTCGAGCTTTGCTCGCTCCTTTGCAAGTGCGGAGAGCAGCGAATCACGATCCAGAGAATGAATGGTAGATGCGTAACGAAGCACCGACTTAACCTTGTTGCTTTGCAACTGGCCCACGAAATGCCAATCGGGCTTTGGTAGGCCCGTGAATTGCGGGTTCGTTGCCAACGCCTCGTTGACGGCCTGCGCCTTGGCAGAGGCCTCCTGGTCTTTGTTTTCCCCAAAACCGGTCTGACCTAGTGCCAGCAGATCTAGCACCAACTCGGCGGGGTGAAACTTGCTTATGACAAGCAAGCGCACCTCTTCCCGGTTTCTGCCGGCTGCTGCGCAGGCATCGCTTATGCGCTGCTCAACCCGAGCGTAGCGTTCTGCCAGGGTGTCGCTCATCGAGGTTTAGCGCAGGAACTCAGGGATGTCGAGGTCGTCGCCCCACATGTTGTCACTGCGCGGACTCACCTGAGGGATTGCCGCGGTTGCTGGAGCCGACTCGTCCGCTGCCTCGGTTGCCCAGCTGCTTGTTGGGGCTGCCACAGGCTCCACAACCGGCGCGGTTGGCGCTGGAGTGGCAGCCTGCTCTGGCTCAGACTTGGATGCGAAGATGTCGCGCTCGGCCTTGCGGTACGGCAGGGTGTTGTCGTCGAAGCCGGCGGCAATAACAGTGATGCGAACCTCATCGCCGAGGGTGTCATCGATGGTGGAACCGAAGATGATGTTGGCGTTGGGGCTGACGGCCTCGGTGACCAGGCGGTTTGCCTCGTCCATCTCGTGCAGACCGAGGTCGCTGGCACCGGCAATCTGGATCAGAACACCGTGAGCGCCATCGATGGAGGCCTCGAGCAGTGGGTTGCTGATGGCTTCTTCAGCCGCGCGCAGCGCGCGGTTCTCACCCTTGGCCGAACCGATACCCATCAGGGCCGATCCGGCGTTCTTCATCACGGTCTTCACGTCGTTGAAGTCAACGTTGATGATGCCCGGGGTGACGATGAGGTCGGTGATTCCCTGTACACCGGAGCGAAGCACGTTGTCGGCGTGGACGAAGGCCTCCTTCATGGAGACGGTCTTGTCGGCCATGTCCATGAGGCGCTGGTTAGGAACCACGATGAGCGTGTCAACGTCGCCGCGAAGGGTCTCGATTCCCTTGTCGGCCTGCTCGGCGCGGCGCTTGCCCTCGAAGTTAAAGGGGCGGGTGACAACGCCAACGGTTAGCGCGTCAAGCTGGCGTGCGATGCGCGCAACCACCGGGGCAGCTCCGGTTCCGGTTCCACCGCCCTCGCCCGCAGTGACGAATACCATGTCGGCACCCTTCAGGGCCGCCTCGATTTCGTCGGCGTGGTCTTCTGCCGCGCGACGACCAAGCTCGGGGTCGGCACCGGCACCGAGTCCGCGGGTGAGTTCGCGGCCAATGTCCAGCTTCACGTGAGCTTCGCTCATGACCAGCTGCTGGGCGTCTGTGTTGATTGCGATGAACTCAACGCCGCGCAGGTCGGAGTCGATCATGCGGTTGATGGCGTTCACGCCGCCACCGCCTACGCCGACAACCTTGATTACCGCCAGGTAGTTGTTGGTCAAGCTGCTCATTTGCTTCCTCCAGTTGAAAAACGCTGCCTGTGTCTAGGACCGCAAAACCCTCAAGTTAAGCCTGAAACTTAGAGTTTTGTTGAATTTTCCACTTGCGCCAGAAAGGTACGGCCAGCGCCAGCTCAAGTTCGTGAGGCTGGTGGGCGTGTTGCGAAATTGCCCTAGAAGTTTCCGTAGCGCACGGTTGGCGCACTCGGCGAAGAGACATCGAAAACCGCCGACTGCCTCTTCTTGGAGTTGGCCAAAAGCGCAGAAAGTACGCGGCTCTTCAGAATGGAGTCCGAGGAGTCGCCCCAAATTATCTGCCTGTTGGCCACTCCCCTAAGTTTGATGCGCACGTCATCGATGGAGGTTGCCTGAATTGAAGCCACCTTTGGGTAAAGGTCAACCGGGAGCGCCAGGAGAACCGAAACCGCCTCACGGAAATTGGGGCTGTGCGATGGGTCGCCATTCACCAGAATGAGCGGGCGGGTTGCGCGGTTTGCCGCCGGTCCAATCTGCACTCCAGCCGGGTCGTAAAGGTAATCCGTGGCACCGATGGAGACAATTCCAATCGGCTGTCGCTCCTGGATGTAAATCTGCAGAGTGTGGGGTGGCAGCGCCACGGTAGTGAACGACTGGATCAGGTTGAAGTTTGCTAGGCGGGCCTGGATCTGGTTTTCGTCAACGGTTGTGAGCGGGGTTCCGATGAGCGTCTTCACGGCGTTGTAAACCGTGGACTGCTTCATGCGGTGAACGCCAACAATCTCGATTTTGTCGATTGCCATGATGGGCGTGTAGATGGTTGCCAGCACCAACGCACCGAGCGCCACAAGCGAACCGATTCCGCTGTAGATGATTCCGGCCCGCAGCCTGGACTTGCCGGTGAACCGGCGCACCTGCTCCATGCGGGCACGCAGCTCCGCACGCGCCTCTCGCCTGTTGGCTCGCTCGGCTGCTCTGCTGGCATTGGTAAGTGTCTTTGCCGAACCCTTCGGCTTACCGTTCCGCTTGGGAACCGCTGTCAACTTCGCGCGGGTGTCGGCCTTTGGGTTGAGCGATTGCTTGGAGCGCGCCGTCTTCGGGGACGGTGAGGGTGCGCCGGCCGCCGGGCGCTGTGATCCGCGAGTGGCGGCAGGGCGCTGCGCCGCTGGGCGCTCGGATCGGCTCCCAGGGCGCTGACCGCCCGTACCCCGCGGTGGAACTGAGGAACGACGCAAGACTAGGCCTTCAGTGCCTCGAGCAGCTGCGGGCACATGCGATAGACATCGCCGCAGCCCATGGTGATGATGAAGTCGCCATCACGCGCGATTCCCGCGGCAACCGCTGGCACGTCATCCCAGAGCGGCACGTAGTGCACCTTCGACTGGTCTTTGAACAGGTTGGAGACCAGCGCGCCGGTTACACCTGGCTCAGGATCTTCGCGTGCGGCATAGATATCCATGACCACTACCTGGTCGCTCAGCTGCTCCAGCTCGTGCGCGAATTCGCCCTTCATCAGGCGGGTGCGCGAGTAGAGGTGCGGCTGGAATACCGTGATCAGTCGGCCGTCGCCAACCACGGCGCGGGCTGCACGCAGGGCTGCGGCAACCTCGGTTGGGTGGTGAGCAAAGTCATCGTAGACGCGCACCCCGCGCACCTCGCCGTGGAGCTCAAAGCGGCGCTCTGTTCCACCAAACTTGGCAATCTCGGCAAGGCTTCGCTCGGCGTCGTGGCCAAGGCCAACCAGAACCGCCAGCGCCCCCGCCGCATTGATGGCGTTGTGCTCGCCAGGAATCGAGAGTTCGGCGGTTAGCGTCTTGCCCTCAACCAGAACATCGAAGTTCACCCGCGCGCCGGAGGCATCGATGCGGGTCAACCTCACGAACGAACCCTCGGACTTACCGAAGCTCAATACCCTCTTGTCGCGCAGCAGGCCGGTCACCCGCACCGCACCGGGGTCGTCGGAGCTGATGGCCACAAACTCGCGGGCCCCCTGTGCGAAATTGGCAAACTCGGCCTCAAATGCCTCCAGGCTGCCGTAGTGGTCGAGGTGGTCCGGGTCAACGTTGGTAACAAGAGCCACCGCAGTGTCGTAGTGCAGGAACGAGCCGTCAGACTCGTCCGCCTCAATCACGAAGAGCTCTCCGCTGCCAGCGGCGGAAGAAGCTCCGAGGGCAGCGATGACGCCTCCGTTGACGAACGACGGGTCTTCGCCTAGGCCCAGCAGAGCCGTGATGATCATTCCCGTGGAGGTGGTCTTGCCGTGAGCGCCAGCTACCGCGATAACTCGCTTCTTGCCGGTTAGGTAGGCCAGCGCCTGCGAGCGGTGAATCACGGGGATTCCGCGCTCCTTCGCCAGCAGGTACTCGGGGTTGGTTGGCCAGAGCGCGCTGGTCACAACCACGGTGTCTGGGTTACCCAGGTGTGCGGCGTCGTGGCCGATGTGAATCTCTGCGCCTAGGGCGCGAAGCGCAGCAACATTGGAGGTGTCCCGCAGGTCACTGCCAGTCACCCTGTGCCCCATGCCAAGCAGAATGCGCGCGATTCCAGACATGCCGCTGCCGCCTATGCCCACGAAGTGAACGGTTCCCAGGTCTTCTGGGACGGCCTGCGTAAAGTCTGGTTTGATCATCATTACCTCGATGCGGTTGAGCGCGATTCGCCTAGAAAAAGCCTAAGTCTGGAAGGCCGTTAGCGCTTGACTAACACGCTGCGCACAAGGTTCAGCAGGCGCGCCGAACCATCGGAGACACCAACCTTCTTGGCGGCGACGGCTATGTTGGCGCGAGCGCGGGAATCACTAATCAGCGGAATCAGGTGGCTGCGAACCCACTCGGCCGTGAAGTCGGCATCCAGGCACATCAGGCCTCCGCCGGCATCAACCACGTCGGCCACATTGAACTTCTGCTCGCCGTTACCAACCGGGTATGGCACGTATACGGCTGGAACACCGATGGCGGTGAGCTCGCTCACGGTTGCGCTTCCGGCGCGGCACACAACGAAGTCGGCGGCTGTGAGAGCCAGGTCCATGCGGTCGCAGTACTTGAGCCGCACAAAGTCGGCGGCGGACTCGGCCTCAAACTCGCTGCGGTCGCCCACAATGTGGAGCACCTGGATTCCAGCCGCCTTCAGGGCTGGGCGGGCCGCCTCGATGGTCTCGTTCAAACGCTTGGCACCCAGGGAACCACCCGTCACCAAAAGCGTGGTTGTACTCTCATCTAGGCCGAAGTGGGCCCGCGCGGCAACGCGATCCGCGAGACTTAGGCCGCCCGCCAGCAACTCAATCTCACGCCTGAGCGGCATTCCAACGAAGTGGGCGCCGGGCAGCCTGGTGTTTCGGAACGCCACGCCAACGGCGCTCGCGCGCCTCGCCGCCATCCGGTTGGCCAACCCCGGCAGCGCATTCGCCTCGTGGATAACCACGGGAATACCTAGGCGGCGGGCGGCGGTGTAGGCGGGTGCGGAGGCGTAGCCGCCGAAGCCCACAACCACATCGATGCGGTTCTGCTTGAGGTAGTCCACAACCTGGGCAACCGCCCGAGCGTAGCGCCGCGGAAACTTTAGGGCCGCAACGTTTAGCCGGCGCGGAAAAGGCAGCCGCGGCACGGTGAGCAGCGGGTAGCCGCGCTCCGGAACCAGCCTGCTCTCCAGACCCTCGGCAGTTCCCAGCGCCCAGACTCCGGCTTCGGGTTCGTCGGCGCGAATTGCATCCGCCAGAGCAAGCAGCGGATTCACGTGTCCCGCGGTGCCACCGCCGGCCAGCAGGTAGTTGGTCATCGGCGGTTCCTCTGCGCGCGGAAGTTTCCGCCGTCCAACTCCAGGTGGTTGCGGCGCTCGATGGACAGAACCAGCCCAATGGCCGCCATTCCAGCGATGAGCGATGAACCACCAGCGGAGATCAGTGGAAGCGGCACACCAAGAACCGGCAGGGCCTTCAAAACCACGGCAATGTTGACCATTGCCTGAACCACAATCCAGGTTGCAACGCCAAAGCTGGCCCAGCGGCCAAACAGTGTGCTGGAACGCAGACCCACCTGAATAATCCAGTACCCGAGCAGCAGGAACAGAATGATTGTTCCCGCGGCGAAAATAAGCCCCAGTTCCTCACCGATGATGGCGAAGATGTAGTCGTTCTCAACCTCGGGAATCCAAGACCACTTCAGCGATGACTGCCCCAGACCCACACCGATGATGTGAGCGTTGGCGAGTGCCCAGATTCCGTGCTGGGCCTGCCAGGCGTAGTTGTTTGCGGTATCGGAGGTGCTGGGGTCGAGCCAGGCGCCAAAGCGTCCGATACGGCTCTTGCCCGTGACGATAAGAATGGTTCCGGCAACGCTGAGGGCGGTAGTAACCGTCATCAGCAGGTTCTTGGGAACGCCCGAAAGAAACAGCATTGTCATCACGATGATGGCGATGATTATGGTGGTTCCAAGGTCCTGACCGGCCATGATGAGCACCATAGGCACCAACGCGAGAGCTCCCGCTCGCCCCGTGTACTGCTTCGGATACTCCACCCAGTCGCGCAGACGCTCAAACTCAACCGCCAACAGAATGATGAGGGCTAACTTGATGAACTCTGAAGGCTGAATGGTGTAGCCGATAGCTGGGATGCGGATCCACTCGCGGTTGCCGTTTACCGAAACACCGAGACCAGGTAGGAAAACCAATACCTGAAGAAAAGTGGCCGCCACGTAGATGCGGAAACTGTTGCGCGCGAAAAACTCAACGCTTCGCGCCGAGACAAAGGTCATCGCGGCAAAACCAACTAGTGCCGAGACAATTTGCTTGGCTGAGATCGCGAGGGGGTTTCCGTTGTTGGCCTTGATGCTGTCAATGCTGGATGCGGAGACCACCATGATCAGCCCGTAAACCACCAGAAGCAGGGTTGCGCTCAGGATCATCACGAAAAGCATGGACTGCCCGCTGTAAAACTCGCGCATCATGTCCATGAAGCTGCGGCGGGCGCCGGATGCCGCCCTGCCAACTGCTCGGCCCGCCCTGGCGGAAACTGCGCGAGGCTGACCGGCGCGAGGGCTGTTGCCTGCGGTTCTAGCCGTCTTTGATGCCGCGCCACCGCTGGCGGCAGACCTTGGAGCAGCGGTACGCGAGGCGGAAGCCGCACCCACCCTGGGTGCTCCCGCGCGAAGCGTCTTGGCCTGGACCGGTTGTCTAGCCATTTGCGCCACCAATAACCGCGCGGGCTGCTTGGGCAAACTGCTCGCCTCTGTCGGCGTAGTCCTTGAACTGATCCATGCTGGCGGCAGCCGGGGCAAGCAGCACCACGTCTCCCGCTACGGCAAGCCCAGCGGCTGCCTGAGCCACGCGGTTCATCAGCTCCGGGCCATCGCTGATTTCAACCACGGCAACGCCAGGGGCCTGTGATGCGAGGGCGTCTAGCACCGGCTGGCGGTCAACGCCAATCACCACCGCGACACGAATCTTGTGGGAGAAACGCTTCACGAGCGGCTCGATGTCAACTCCCTTGAGCAAGCCGCCAACCACCCAAACCACCTTGTCGAACGAAGCGAGCGAGGCTGCCGCGGCGTGCGGATTGGTGGCCTTCGAATCATCGAACCAGCGCACCCCGTTGGCCTCGGCAACGAGTTCAATTCGGTGAGCGTCCATTCGGAATGCCCGGATGGCGTGGCGAATGCGCTGCCTGTCAACACCCGCGGCGCGGGCAAGTGCGGAGGCTGCCGATATGTTCTGGAGCAGGTGGGGCGTGATAACGCCGATGGGTTCAATGTCGCGGAAGTCGGCAATGGGCATCGCCTCGTCGTAGCTGTCAACGAACGCCCGGTCAACCAGGATGTCCTCAACGTAGCCAATCTCAGCCATGCCGGGTGAACCTATCCCAAAACCAATGGCCCGGCAGCCTTCAATCACGTCGGCGTCCTCCGCCAGTTTGATGGTTGCCTTATCCGCCCCGTTGAAAATGATTGCAACGCGTGTGTTCTCGTAAACCTTGCCCTTGGCGGCGGCATACTTCTGGTATCCGCCGTGCCAGTCCAGGTGGTCGTAATCAATGTTCAGCACGGCCGAGGCTAGGGGCGAGACACCAACACCGGAGCCGAAGGCCTCCCCCACATTCAGGTAGTGGAGCTGGAAGCTGGAGAGCTCAACCACCAGGAAGTCGAATCCGTCCGGGTCGCGAATTGCGTCGAGGATTGGGGTGCCTATGTTTCCGCAGGCAACGGCCCTGGCACCGCCCTCAATCAGCATCTCGGTCACCAGTTGCGTGGTTGTGGTCTTGCCGTTGGTTCCCGTTATGGTAATCCACTCGGCAATCCGCTCGGTCTTGTCGCGCAGACGCCAGGCCAGGTCGATATCAACCCAGACCGCAACGCCGTTCTGCTCAGCCCAGCGGATGATGGGCGCGTCTGGCCGCACACCAGGCGAGGTTACTAACACCTGTGGCGCGTGCTCAATCAGTTCTGTCGGCACGCCATCGTTGGCCTTGGCAGCGTCACCGGTCAGGTGCGGCACACCGAGTACGTCGAGGATGTCAACCAGATCTGAGTCTGCCTTCTCGGCAACTACCAGCACAGCCGCGCCGAGTTCCGCGAGGGTATCGGCTACCGAGAATCCGGTGACTCCCAGCCCGAGCACGGCAACCTTCAGGTCACGCCAGTCGGAGTGCCAGGAGGTGAGTGTTGCGAGGTCCTTCATGTTCTATCGGTTGAGGAACTCGAGGTAGAAAATGCCGAGGCCGCCCGCAACGCAGAGGCCCTGGATGATCCAGAAACGAACCACGATGGTGATCTCGGCCCAGCCCTTTAGCTCGTAGTGGTGGTGCAGCGGGCTCATCAGGAAGATGCGCTTGCCGCCAGTTGCCTTGAAGTAGAGCCGCTGGATGATCACGGAGCCGGTGACGATGACAAACAGGCCACCGAGGAACACGAGGAGGATCTCGGCGCGGGTGAGCACGGCCATGGCGGCGAGTGCGCCTCCGAGGCCGAGGGAACCTGTGTCGCCCATGAATATCTGCGCGGGCGACGTGTTGTACCAGAGGAAGCCGATGAGGGCACCCACGATGGCGGCACCAACCACGGCGAGGTCGAGCGGGTCGCGCGAGTAGTAGCAGGAGGTCTGGCTCACAACGCGTAGGCCTCCACAGGCCTGGTTGAACTTCCAGAACGCAATCACGGAGTAGGCGCCGATCGCCATGATGGAGGCACCCGTGGCTAGGCCGTCCAGGCCATCGGCGATGTTCACACCGTTCGAGGTCGAGGTGACAAGGAAGACAATCCAGAGGATGAAGAGGCCCAGGCCGATGTAGAGCAGAATCTGGTTTTGGGTATCCCAGACGAAGTTGGTGCGCCAGATGTCACGAACCACAGAGATGTGGGTTGTGGCCGGGGTCTGCCCCTCATCGTTGGGGAAGTTCAGCGAGAGAAACGCGAACGCAACCGCCACGATGGTCTGGCCCAGAATCTTCTGCCAGCCTCCCAGGCCCAGGTTGCGCTTCTTGTGGGTCTTCAGGAAGTCATCGATGAATCCCACGAGGCCGAGACCAAGCATCATGAACAAAACCAGGAGTGCGCTGATGGTAGGCGGCTCGCCGTTCACCAACTTGCCCACGAAGTAGCCCAGGGTGGCGCCGAGGAGAATCACGATTCCACCCATGGTTGGGGTGCCGTGCTTCACCTGGTGGCTCTGCGGGCCGTCAACGCGAATGAACTGCCCCCACTGCCAGCGGCGGAACAGGTAGATGAAGACCGGGGTCAGGAACAGGTTGAAGAGCAGCGCTACAGCGCCGCCAACCAGCAGTGCTCTCACGCGTTCACCTCCAACAGGGCGTCTCCAAGGTGGCGCAGGTTGGCGCTCTTGGATGACTTAACCAAAACAATATCTCCGGTTCTAAGCATTCCACGGACTGCGGTCAAAGCCTCGTCAAGACTCTCGAAGTATTGCGATTCGCCATCGTAGGAGCCCTCGAAACTTGCGCCCATGTGAATGAGCTTTGCTCCCGGCCCAACCGCCACAACCTGGTCGATGTTCAGGCGCACGGCCAGCCGACCCAGTTTGTCGTGCTCCTCGCGGCTAAACTCCCCCAGCTCCGCCATCTCACCCAGCACGGCCACGGTTCGCCTGCCGGTGAGCCTGCCCAGCTGGGCTAGGGTCTGCAGCGCCGCCCTGCTTGAGTCTGGGCTGGCGTTGTAGGCATCGTTGATAACCGCGATGCCATCCGGCCTGTTGGTTAGCTGCATACGCCAGCGCTCGGCCAGCGGAATGGTCTCCAACGCGTTCAAGATGAGGTGGCGGTCAACACCGAGTGCGTCCGCAACCGCCGCCGAAGCCAGGGCGTTCATCACGTGGTGTTCGCCGAGAATCTGGAGGGTAACGCGGTTCACCGAGGAATCCGGCCAGTGTAAATCGAACGCGGTTCCAGCCAGGGTCAGCGCGTAGCTATCTGCTCGGTACTGCGCGTCAGGGCCCGTGCCAAACCAAACTTTCGGGCCCGCAAACTCGGCCGCCATCTGCCGCACATAGACGTCGTCGGCGTTCAGCACCGCGAGCGTGGTCTCTGGTGAACCCTGGAGAAGCTCCGCCTTGATCCTGGCGGTGGTCTCGATGCCACCGAACTCGCCGGCGTGGGCAAGGCCAACCTTCAGCTCCACCGCGATGTCCGGCTGCACGATGTCGGTTAGGTAGGCGATACTTCCGGGACCACCAGCGCCAAGCTCGGCAACCAGGAAAGTGGTCTCTCGATCAACCTTTAGCACCGAAATTGGAGCACCGACCTCGTTGTTGTAGCTCTCGATTGGAGCGATCGTTGGCCCAACCCGCGAGAGGATGGCGCGCAGCATGTTCTTGGTTGTGGTCTTGCCGTTGCTTCCGGTTATGCCAACCACCCGAAGCCCGGATTCGGCTCGCACCCTTGCCAGCACGCCCTTGGCCAGTAGCCCCAGCGCCAGCACGGAGTTTGCAACCACAATCTGCGGCACTGTCAGGCCGGCAAGTTCGCGCTCAACCAGAACCGCCACGGCACCAGCGGCAACCGCAGATTCGGCAAAGTTGTGTCCGTCGGTGATCTCACCAGGCTTACAGACAAACAGCGAGCCGGCGCCAACTAGCCGACTGTCGGTCTCAACCGATCCAAAAACCTCTACCTCGGGGCTGCCAACGAGTTTGCCAGCCACCAGCTGAGTGATCTCAGCCACGCTCAGCCTGATCATGCCCAGCCGTGCTCTTTCAGGGCCTCGCGGGCCTGCTCGCGCGCGCTGTAAACCGTGCGCTTGCCCTGAATATCGCGGTAGTCCTGGTGCCCGGGGCCCGCCCAGAGAATGCTGTCGCCGGGCTTCGCGATGGAAACCGCCTTGCGGATTGCCTGCTCCGGCGGGCTGACCTCATAGACCTCTCGCTCTGGTACTGCCGCAACTGCGGAGTCCACCAGCACGCGGCGAATGGTCACGGGGTTTTCAAATCTTGGATGGTGGTCGGTGACAACAACAACATCGGCGTTTTCCGCTGCGATGCGCGCCATGTCTGGGCGCTTGCTGGCGTCACGGTCGCCGTCCGCGCCGAACACCATGATGAGGCGGCCGGGAGTGACAACGCGCAGGCTCTGCAGGGTGTTGAGGAAGGCATCGGGGCTGTGGCCAAAGTCAACGTACACCGATGGACCAGGGTTCTGGGCCTCTACATTGTTCACGCGCTCTGTGCGGCCGGGAAGGTAGGCCGCAATGCCGCTCTTCACGCGGTCGGCAATCAGGCGCCAATCGATTCCCGCCTCAATGGCCATGGCGATTGCTAGTCCGCCGTTGGCGGCCATGTGGGTTCCAATCAGCGGAACGCTACTAAATATCTCCACCCCGCCCGGCCCGGTGAGCACAAAGGCGGTGTGGTTTTGCGTCTGTTCTGTCACGCGAACATTCCAGTCGGCCGCAACCTCGGGACGGCTGGAGATGGTGGTCACGGGAATCCGGCTTGCAGCCACAAAGGCCTCACCAAAGTGAGAGTCCAGGCAGACTATTCCACGAGCGGCTCGCTGAGGGGTGAACAGCTCGGCCTTAGCGGTCAGATAGGTCTCGAAGTTCGGGTAGTCATCGAAGTGGTCATGGCTCAGGTTGGTGAAGCCAACAACGTCGAAGCGGATGCCGTCCACTCGCAACTGCGACAGGGCCTGGGCCGAGACCTCAATGGCAACTGAGGTGACGCCGCGCTCCCGCATTCGGGCTATCAGTGCCTGCATCTCGGTGGATTCGGGCGTGGTGAGTCGGCTGACAATCACCTCACCGGCGATGTGCCGCTCGGCGGTAGAGGTAAGCCCCGTGATCTCACCGCACTGGCGGAGCAGGGCCTCCAAAAGGTAACTGGTCGAGGTTTTTCCGTTGGTTCCGGTGGTGCCAAAGATGCGCGGCAGGTTGCCAGCCACGTTTCCGTAAACAAAGGCGGCAATTTCACCCAGGCGCCTGCGGGGCTCCTCCAGAATAAGCACCGGCACACCAACCGAGCCCAGCTCCTGCTTAAGGACCTCTGCTCCCGCCGCATCGGTGATAATTGCAACCGCACCCGCGGCGAGCGCCTTGGCTGCAAAGTGAGCACCGTGGGTCTTGAGCCCAGGCATTGCCACAAACAGATCGCCAGCGCGCAGGTCGCCTGTGTTCATGCTGATACCTGTTGCGGCCACGGCGTCTGGGGCTGTGCCAACCAGGGACCCAACCGTCAAACCGAAGCGCTCGGCAACGGCGGCCAAAGCCACCGGCCGAACGTGCTCGGGACGCAAAATTGGAGGAATGGACTCTTTCAGCAAACTCACCACCTTGCTGGAATTTTAGGGGCTTGGCCCGTGCTTGGCGGGACGCGGAACATTCGCAACACCTGTTCGAGGATCATCTTGAATGGCGGCGTTGCACCAATAGACGTGCCAACGGTTCGCGGCTTGTAGATGGTCACTGCCAGAACATACTTCGGGTCCTCAGCAGGTGCCACACCGATGAACGAGATTGCGTGCAGCAGACCGTATCCGCCTTTGCCGTTCGCAATCTGGGCCGTACCACTCTTGCCACCGATGCGGTACCCGGGAATCTGAGCCGTAATTCCGATTCCGCCCTTTTGGAATACGTCGTTCTCGAGCATGGCCACAATATCATTGGCCGTGGATGTCTTTAGAACTCGAACCGGGTCCGCAACCTTCTGGGCGGCGGTCACGGTTCCGTTTGCCGCGGTGCAACTTGAGAGCAGCTGCGGCGCCAGGCGCACTCCCCCGTTTGCAAAGGTCTGGTAGATGAAAGCCGTCTGCAGCGGGGTCACTGTCATGGCCTGACCAAACATAGATGTGTAAACCGAGGCACCGTCCGGGGCGGTCTGGTGAATCTCGCCGCCGGCCTCTCCCGGGAATCCGATGTCGCTTGGCTTACCTAGCCCAAAGTTCTGCCAGTAGTTGTAGCGCGTGGCGTATGGAACCTTGATACCGATCTGGATGATTCCGGTGTTTGAGGACTCGATCAAAATGCCCTGAAGGGTTAGGCGCTCGTTTGGGTGCAGGTGCGAGTCACTGATGCGGTAGTTGCCCAAAACGTAGGTGGTCTGCGGGGCAATGACCTGCGATGTTGGCGTTGCCACACCCTGGTCGATGGCGGTTGCGGCAGTCACTGTTTTGATGGTGGATCCCGGCTCGAAGGTGGCGCGGAAGATGCGGCTGGAACGGTTGTCAGCAGATACGCCCGTTGGGTTGTTGGGGTCAACCGATGGCGCCTCGGCGGCCGCCAGGATCTTGCCGGTCTTGGCCTCAACCACAATGGCGCTACCCCAGTCTGCCTTTTCGTCTCGCACATACTTGGCCATTACCTGCTGCGCGTAGTACTGGAGGTCTGCATCGATGGTCAGCTTCAGCTGACCGCCATCCTGGGGCGCAACCTTGACATCGGCCGTACCCGGAATCTTGATGCCGTCAACGCCGCGCTGGAAGGTTTCGTTTCCGTCAACACCCGCGAGGCACTTGTTCTGGCTGTACTCCAACCCCTCGAGCGGCACACCATCGGCGCCCATGAAGCCAAGTAGGTTTCCCGCTAGTGCGCCGTTCGGATACACGCGGTGCGGCACCTTCTCGGGGTAAACCCAAGGGATGCCCAGCTTTTTGATTCTCAGGTAGGTGATGCCGTCAACTTCTTTGGCCAGCTGCGAGAAGCGGGAAGTTCCAGTGAGCTTTGCGGTTACGTCGGCCGGCTTCATCTTCAGGATTGACGCCAGTTCCTGAGTGACCTGCTGCACCGAAATTTGCGTCTCAACGCCGTTCACCATGCGGTTGAAAGGCTGCACCAGGGTTGGGTCAACGTTAATGTCGTAGCTGATCACCGTAGTTGCCAGTATCTTGCCGTTTCGGTCAACGATGTCGCCGCGAATGGCCGGAACTGTTGTGGTGATGCTGCGCCTGCTCATGGACTCGGCGTTGATGGCCGGAGCCTGAATCACCTGGTAGTCCACCAGCTTGAGCAGCAGAATTGCCGCCACCGCAACTATGGCTACCATGAATCGCCGAAGTCTCAGTTCCTCGAGCGAAGGTGCGCGATTTCGCATCGACGTGCCCTTTACTGCCCGTTTGGGCTGACTTCTTAGTGCGAGACTGCGGCAGGAATACCGCTACCCGCCAAACCTATTTGAGAAGCACCAGAAATGCCTGAAGCGACACTCTCCGCAGCCGCGGTTGCCTTGCTGGTGTTGACGGCCGGCGTCTTGGCAACGGCCACCGGCACCTTGGTTGCCTTGGCCTGCTCGGCGGCCACGGCCGCCTGCAGCTGCTTTGGGTTGGTGCGGGTGGTCCACTCGGCGTTAGCCAAGAGGTTGCCGGAGATTGGGTTCTGGTTGCCCACGGCTGCCTGTGAGGCGCTGCCGTAAACCTTGGACTTGGAAATATCTAGGTAAACAGGGTTGGCGTTAGCAACCATGCCGAGTGCCTGCGCTGCGGTTGCGAGGTTCTGGTTTGACGCCAGCGAGTCAACCTGCTGGCCAACAATCTGGGTGGAGAGCTGGAGGCTGGCCTGGCGGGCCTTGAGGTTGGCAACCTGGTACACCCCGGCGCTGGTTGCCAGGGTCATGAGCAGGTTGAGAATAGCGATGATGATGAAACCGATGACGATGGTGCCCAGCACCCAGAGCCTGGAGGTTGCATTGCGCACGGCCGCGGTTCTAGCACCCTGCACCACCGCGAAGGCTGGTCGCTGCGCTGGTCTTGCCGGGCGGGCGTTGCTGGTTGCTCGGTAGCTTACTGCTGCGCTCATGCTGCGTTCCGAATCTTCTCCACCGCGCGGAGCCTCACCGAGGCGGCGCGCGGGTTACTGCTGATTTCTTCCTCTGATGCCAGTTCGGCACCCTTCACCACGAGACGCAGGTACGGTGCGTGTTCGGGAAGTTCAATGGGTAAGTCCACCGGCGCACTGCTGGTGGATCCCTTGGCAAATGCCTGCTTGACAATCCGGTCTTCCAGGGAGTGATAGGCGAGCACCAGGATTCGGCCACCAACCTTGAGGGCAGCGATGGCCGCCGGCATGGTGTCGGTCAGAACGTCCAGCTCGCCGTTTACCTCAATACGCAGCGCCTGGAACACGCGCTTTGCGGGGTGGCCAGTGCTCTTGCCTGGGATAAACGGGATCACCCTGGCAATCAGCGCGGTTAGCGCCGCGCTGCTGGTGAACGGTTGGGACTCGCGTGCCTCAACAATGGCGCGGGCAACCGGCTTGGCATAGCGCTCCTCGCCATACTCCTTGAAGATTCGCGCCAGGTCTTTTTCGGCGTAGGTGTTCACAATTTCGGCGGCGGTCATGCCGCGGGTGGTGTCCATGCGCATATCCAGCGGCGCGTCGTAGCTGTACGCAAAGCCGCGGTCCGCCTCGTCCAACTGCATGGATGAAACACCAAGGTCGAGCAGGATTCCGTCAACGCCATCGAATCCGAGGTCTGCTACAACTTCGTCGATCTGGTTGTATACGGCGTGCACCAGGTGGGTGCGGTCGGCGAATCGGGCTAGGCGCTCCCCCGCAAGGCGCAGCGCGTTGGTGTCGCGGTCAATTCCAATCAGGGTGAGCTGCGGAAAACGCTCCAGGAACGCTTCGCTGTGACCACCGAGGCCCAGGGTTCCGTCAACCAGCACCGCGGGCTTGCCCTCCAGGGCAGGCGCCAGCACATCGATGCAGCGCTGAAGCAGAACCGGGGCGTGAATCTGATCGATTGGCTTTGAGATCATAACTGCCGGGGTCCAGGTTCCGGTGTTCGCCCACTCTCATCAGGCACAGGGGAAGGGTGTCTGAGTAGAGGGGCGCCACCTGGAGACTCTAGAAGAGTCCCGGAATCACCTCCTCCGCAATCTCGGAGAAGGAAGCATCGCGTTCGGCCTGGCTCTCGTTCCAGGTCTTGAGGTCCCAGATCTCGGCACGGTTGCCCATGCCGATGACGGCAAGCTCGCGGTCTAGCGCGGCGTATTCGCGCAGCATCGATGGGATGGTGACGCGGCCCTGTTTGTCAGGGACCTCATCGGTGGCGCCGCTGAGCAGCGAGCGCAGGAAGTCACGGGCGGCCTTGGACGAGATTGGGGCCTGGCGGATTCGCTCGTTCATGGCCTCGAACTCGCGGGCGCTGAATACGTAGAGGCAGCGGTCCTGGCCGCGGGTGATCACAAGGCCGGAGGCGAACTCGTCGCGGAACTTGGCGGGCAGGATGATGCGGCCTTTTTCATCGAGGCGTGGCGTATGAGTGCCTAGCAACATCGCTACTCCACCTCCTCAGATACCGGGGATCCGATCCCCTGGGTAGCGAACTCCACTTTGGGTCCGATGCCTCCACTTTACTCCAATGCGCACCACACATGTTTAAAAATGCGGTGTTTTTGGGTAAATTTTCATCACAATTCCGCATCATTTCGCGGGTTTTGGGTGGTGGAGGGAAATTCGCACTTTCGAGTCAAATTAAGGGCTAAACGGGTGGGTTTGGCGCCAAATTTGGCGCGAAAAAACCGCCCGAAACCATTTCGGGCGGTTTAGAAAACAGCTAGTGGCGCAAAGTGGGGGCTATTGGCCGTTCATCCGGCGGTTCCAGCGATCTTCAAAAAACTCGTTCAGGTTGTCCCAGCCCTTACTGGCCTTGCCCGCAACCTTTTCGGCGGCACCCGGGGTTGCTTTAGCGCCGGGCTTGCC
>Ga0213920_1000207_pt1 | contig 55401 bp, 48 predicted proteins | sample McNCre1117MG_FD_161054 | JGI IMG/M metagenome (GOLD analysis project Ga0213920, IMG submission 161054) | Freshwater microbial communities from McNutts Creek, Athens, Georgia, United States - 11-17 MG | ecosystem: Environmental > Aquatic > Freshwater > Creek | place: USA: Georgia | collected...
ACCAAATCGTGGGCGAAGTGCGCAGCGATGCCGGACAGGTGTTTCTCAAAGGCCAAGACATCACACATTGGGCGGTGGCCAAGCGTGCGCGCGCGGGTTTGGGGCGTTCGTACCAAATCAACTCGGTCATCCCTGAGTTCACAGCTTTGGAAAATGTGTTGCTCGCGGTGCAAACAGCACAAGGGCACAACTTTCATTTCTGGCAAGCTGCCACATCGCAACGTGAATTGGTCGACCGCAGCGACGCGGTGCTCGACCTGCTGGGCCTGCTGGCATTGCGCCAACAACGCGTGCGCGATTTGTCCTACGGCCAGCAACGCCAAATTGAGTTGGCCATGGCCGTGGCGTCACAACCCGATGTGCTCTTGCTCGACGAACCCATGGCTGGCTTGGGCCCCACTGAGACACAACACATGATTGACGTGCTGCAAGGCCTGCGCCAACAGTTTGCGATTTTGTTGATCGAGCACGACATGCATGCCGTGTTCTCGCTGGCCGATCAGGTCAGCGTGCTGGTCTACGGCCAAGTGGTGCTGTGCGACACACCCGACGCCGTGCGCACCAGCGACATCGTGCGTGAAGCCTATTTGGGCGATGAGGAGCTGAGCGCATGAGCACCCCCTTGTTAGAAATGCGCCAAGCCACCAATGGCTACGGCGCCAGCCAAGTGTTGTTTGACATGGCTTTGTCGGTACAGCCCGGCCAGTGCGTGAGCCTGCAAGGCCGCAATGGCATGGGCAAAACCACCACCATCAAAAGCATCATGGGCTTGCTGCCCCTGTGGCAAGGCGAGGTGCTGTGGCAAGGTCAAGCGATTCAGCACTTGCCCGCGCATCGGGTGGCGCAGTTGGGCATTGGCTTGGTGCCCGAAGGGCGACATATTTTCCCCAACCTGTCGGTGTGGGAAAACTTGGTGGCCACGGCACGCCCTGCGCGTGCGGGCAGCAAGGCCTGGGACTTGAAGCGTGTGTATGCGTTTTTTCCGCGCTTGGCCGAACGCCAAAACAACTTTGGCAACCAACTCTCGGGCGGCGAACAACAAATGCTGGCCATTGGACGCGCCTTGATGACGAACCCCAAATTACTGATCTTGGACGAAGCCACCGAAGGTTTATCACCCTTGATTCGTGAAGAAATTTGGTCAGCCTTGAATGTGCTGCGCAGCGAAGGTTTGTCGATTTTGGTGACCGACAAAAACCTGCAACAACTGATCACCTTGTGCGACCAACACTATGTGATGGAAAAAGGCCGCTGCGTGTGGTCAGGCGATTCAAACGCCTTCCGCGCCGATGCCAGTGTGCGCGCGCGTTATCTGGCGATATGAGGCTGCCTTAACGCAACAACTTGCCAGTCATGGCTGTGCACGTGTCAGCCAAACACCACCGGCGCAAAGTAGCGCTCCACCGTCGCCAACAAACTCAAGCCCACCACCCAAGACGTTTTGGGGTTGTCCGGTGACGGCCGGTTGACGATGTCAGCATGCATCTCACCGAACGCACCTGTGGCGTGCACACGGTGGGTGTTGCCCTTGGCGTGAGGGTCGACCACGATGCGTACCTGCGTGCGCTCAAACCCGTTGCCTGCCAACGCCAAGCTGGCCGCCACGTTCAAGTTTTGCGGATAACGCAGCGCCGCTTCGCGTGCATGGCCGTCAAACAACACCACGTCCTCGGTCAGTGGCTGAGCCACGCCCAAGCGCTGCAATTCATCGGCCCATGCCGAAGGGGGTTTGCGAGACTCGTAGACCACCTGCGTGTCAGGCAAATCGCGGACGGCCCCGATGTAATCGAGCGCGCCGATCGCACCACTGGGGAAGATCAACTTAGCGCCGCTCTGCGCTGCGGTTTGGCTGAGTTGCTTGAAAAAGGCGTCGTCGGCCATGGCCCCCACCGACACCGCCACAAACGACAAGCCTGCGGCCAAACAGCCTTGGGCATAGTTGTGCACAGCGTGGTGGCCTGCGGCTTCGATGACCAAGTCGGGTTTGAAATGCAACACCTCATCCAAACTCGTCAAACATGACACACCGGCAGGCAGCTTGCTGCACGACGTTGAATCAGCGCGCAAGAGCACCGCCAACACACAATCAGGTCCGTGCTTGTCACGCAAACGGCCGATCAACTCTGCCGCAATCGCGCCGTAACCGATGATGACTAAACGAGCTTTCATGGTGTGTCCGTGTGTCAGGCACGGTTGAGGCCAAAGCCAATGTTCAGCGGTAAATGTCCCCCCGCATGAATGGCAACCGCGCAATATTTGAATTCGGGTATTTTGCCAAATGGATCAAGCGCTGCATTGGTCATCAAATTGGCCGCAGCTTCGTAATAGGCAAACGGCACAAACACGGCCCCTTGTGGTGTGCCGTCATCACGGCGCACATGCAAGGTGACCTGACCTCGGCGTGAGGCGATGGTGATCACATCGCCTGCCGCCACCTTGAGACGCTGCATGTCTGAGCCACACATAGACGCGGTGGCGATGGGCTCAATCGCGTCCAACACAGTGGCGCGGCGTGTCATGCTGCCGGTGTGCCAGTGCTCCAATTGGCGCCCTGTGATCAGCACATAGGGATAGTCGGCATCTGGTCGCTCGTTGGCAGGAATGATGTCGGCTGGCACCAAATGCACGCGTCCATCGCCGGTGGCGAAGTGGTCCATGAACACGGTGGGAGAACCGGGGTCGTCTTCACTCAAGCAGGGATAAGTCACGCTGGACTCACGCTGCAAACGCTCCCAAGTGATGCCGTTGATCGCCGCATGCATGGCTTGGCGCATTTCGTCGTACACCTCGGCCACGCCGCTGTGCTCACCTTGGTAATTCCAATCCAAGCCCACGCCTTTGGCAATTTGTTGAATGATCCACAAATCAGGTTTGGCTTGCCCCGGTGGGTCAATGGCTTGCTTGCCCAACTGCACCATGCGGTCGGTGTTGCTGACCGTGCCTGTTTTTTCGGGCCACGCAGTCGCGGGCAACACCACATCGGCGAGCCAAGCCGTTTCGGTCATGAAGATGTCTTGCACCACCAAGTGCTCCAGCTTGGCCAGCGAGTGGCGGGCATGGTTCAAATCAGGGTCACTCATCGCAGGGTTCTCACCCATGATGTACATGCCGCGAATTTTGTGAGGGTCGCTGTCATCGGCCAAGATCTTGCCCATGATTTCGACCACGGTATAGCCGGGCTTGTCATCCAGAGGGGTGTCCCAAAACTTTTCAAACCAATGGTGTGCGGCCTTGTCAGTGACGTGTTGGTAGTTGGGATACATCATGGGAATGAGGCCCGCATCACTCGCGCCCTGCACGTTGTTTTGGCCGCGCAGTGGGTGCAGGCCAGAGCCTGGCTTGCCGATTTGGCCCGTCACCGTCACCAGCGCAATCAAGCAACGCGCGTTGTCTGTGCCGTGCACGTGCTGACTCACGCCCATGCCCCACAACACCATCGAGCCTTTCGATGTTGCAAACTCACGCGCCACTTCGCGCAAGGTCTCTGCAGGAATTCCGCAAATTGGCGCCATCGCCTCAGGGCTGTAACCTTTGACGTTGTCTTTCAAGGCTTCGTAATTGCTGGCACGATTGCGGATGAAGTCTTCATCCACCAAGCCCTCGTCAATCACGGTGTGAATGAGTGCATTGAGCATCGCCACATCGGTGTCGGGTTTGAACTGCAAGGTGCGCCACGCGTGCTTGCCGATGTCCGTCACGCGCGGGTCAGCCAACACAATCTTGGCACCGCGTTTGGCTGCATTTTTCATCCACGTGGCAGCGACGGGATGGTTGGATGTGGGGTTGGAACCAATGACGAAAATCAGGCCTGCATGCTCTACATCATTCACTTGGTTGCTCACGGCCCCGGAGCCGACACCCTCTAGCAGCGCCGCCACACTTGACGCGTGACACAAGCGTGTGCAGTGGTCCACGTTGTTAGACCCAAAACCTGTGCGCACCAACTTCTGAAACAAATACGCTTCTTCGTTGCTGCCCTTGGCCGAACCAAAACCAGCCAAGGTTTTTTTTCCGTGTGTGTCACGCAACTGTTTGAGTTTGCCGCCGGTCAATGTCAAGGCTTCTTCCCACGTGGCCTCCCGAAAAACCTCAGACCAATCGGCAGCATCGCGGTTGAGTTGATCAATCGACGCTGGGTCTTTGGGCACACCCGCCTTGCGAATCAGCGGTACCGTCAAGCGCTGGGGGTTGTGGATGTAGTCGAACCCAAAACGACCTTTCACGCACAAACGGTTGTGGTTGGCGGGGCCATCGCGGCCGTCCACGCTGACAATTTTGTTGTCCTTGACGTTATAGGTCAGCAAGCAACCTACACCGCAGAACGGACACACCGAGTCCACTTTTTTATCCACCACTTGTGAGCCCACTTGACTCTTAGGCATCAACGCACCCGTGGGGCACGCTTGCACACATTCACCACACGCCACACACGAGCTGTTGCCCATACTGTCGTCTAAATCAAACACGATCTGGCTGTGCGCGCCACGATGGGCATAGCCAATCACATCGTTCACTTGTTCTTCACGACACGCACGCACGCAGCGGTTGCACTGAATGCATGCATCCAAGTTCACCGCCATCGCGGGGTGTGACACATCGCAGGCGGGTTGCTCGCGGCGCAGTGCACGCAACTCAGGGCGCACCGACACATTCAAGCGAGAAGCCCAGTCACTCAGTTCACCGTGCTGCCCCGTCGCAGCGTCGCATGAAGTCTTAGACGACATGCTCAACGAATCATTCCATTTATGCCCCACATCTGGCATGTCCGACAGCAACATCTCCAACACCATCTTCTGGCTCTTGACGGCTCGGTCACTGACCAAAACTTCAAGACCTGCTGTCGCCGTGCGACAGCAGCTAGGTGCCAAGGTGCGCTCGCCTTTGATCTCGACCACACACGCGCGGCAGTTGCCATCGGGGCGCAGGCCGTCTTTGTAGCAAAGGTGGGGAATGTCCACGCCGTGGCGCTGTGCGGCTTTCAGAATGGTCTCGCCTTCGTAGGCTTGCACACGTTGGTCGTTGAGCTTGAACTCAACCGTTTGCGGCATCAAGTCGGTGGGTTTGATCGGGGCGTTCATTTAAACGATCTCCTCTGGGAAATACTTTTGCACGCAACGCACAGGGTTAGGCGCTGCTTGGCCCAAACCACAAATCGAGGCATCGGTCATGACTTGGTTCAAGTCTTCCAAGGTGGTGTTGTCCCACACCTTGGCCTGCATGAGTTGCGCTGCTTTGGCTGTGCCCACACGGCACGGTGTGCATTGGCCACAGCTTTCGTGTGCAAAGAAGTTCATCATGTTGATGGCCGCATCGCGCGCAGAGTCGTGTTGACTCAGCACAATCACCGCCGCTGAACCGATGAAGCAACCATAGGGCTGCAAAGTGTCAAAGTCCAAGGGAATGTCGTTCATGCGTGCGGGCAAGATGCCGCCCGATGCACCGCCTGGCAAATAGGCATAGAGCTGATGGCCGTCGAGCATGCCGCCGCAATACTCGTCAATCAACTCTTGAATGGTGATACCCGCAGGGGCCAGCTTCACGCCCGGCTGCTTGACACGGCCGCTCACGCTGAAACTGCGCAAACCTTTGCGGCCATGTCGACCAAAACCACTGAACCAGTCTGCGCCTTTTTGCACAATGTCGCGCACCCAGTACAGCGTTTCAAAGTTGTGTTCGAGGGTGGGCCTGCCAAACAAACCCACTTGCGCAATGTAGGGCGGGCGCATGCGTGGTTCGCCACGTTTGCCTTCGATGCTTTCAATCATGGCGGACTCTTCGCCACAGATGTAAGCACCTGCACCTCGGCGCAACTCGATGTGCGGCAAAGGGCATGGTGGGTTGGTTTGCAAATGCGCCAACGCTTGCGTGAGCAGCTCACGACAGCCGTGGTACTCGTCACGCAAATAGATATAAACCGCATCAATGCCCACCACGTGGGCGGCCACCAACAAGCCTTCTAAAAAACGATGTGGGTCACGCTCTAGGTACGTACGGTCTTTGAATGTGCCGGGCTCGCCCTCGTCAATGTTGACAGCCATCAAACGTGGCGCGGCTTGCTCGCGCACGATGCGCCATTTGCGCCCTGCCGGAAAACCTGCACCACCCAAACCTCGCAGGCCAGAGTCTTCCATGGCCTTGAGCACTTGCTCAGTCTCTGCTTTGCCCTTATGCAAATCAGCCACCAAACGGTAGCCTCCATCGGCCACATACGCATCGAAGTCCACATGATCGGTCATGGCTTGATGGGTTTGTTTGGCATTCACCGCCGCCACCACCAATTCAGGTGTGGCATGTGGCACAGGGTTTTGGTGCACCACGGCCACAGGCGCTTGTTCGCAACGACCAACGCATGGCGCAGAAATCACACGCACATCGGCATTGCCTAGCAAAGCGGGCAACTTCTCTATCAATTGTTTGGTACCCGACAGCTCGCAGCTCAAGCCATCGCACACACGCACAGTGAGACCGGGTGCGGCTTCGTCACCACGCACCACTTCGAAGTGGTGATAGAACGTGGCCACTTCAAACACCTCAGCCATCGGCAGCTTCATCTCTTTGGCCAAGGCCACCAAGTGACGGTCATGCAAGCAGCGGTACGCATCGTTGAGTTGGTGCAAATGCTCAATCAACAAGTCGCGGCGATGTGGTGCTTCGCCCACCAAGGCGCGAACTTCTTGCATCGACACATCGTCAGCTTGTCGGCCTTTGAGTTGGCCTTTGCGGCGAATCGTCTTGCGCATTTCATCCACGGTGGCGACGACAACGCTGGGTACTGAAGGTTTTGATGCTGAATGGTTCATGGTGCAAAAACAAAACATCCGTGCCGCACAAAAGCAGCACGGATGCTTGTTAGTTTCAAAAATTAATTAAAGAACTTACCCACACTCAAGCCCGTGCGGTAAACGCCCCAAGCCAATGGTAGGCCCACAGCGACCCATGCAAACCAAACCAATGCCGCCTTGTTCTTGTGAAACGCTGCATCGCTGTTGCCCACCTCGGTGGCAGCGGCACGTTCTTGTGCCAGTTTTTTCTCGACGGCGAGTTCGTCTTTGGTCATGAAGTATTTGTCATCCACGGGTTTAACCAGCAAGTTGCACACCAAACCGATGACCAACATGCCCACCAAGATGTACATGGTTTGGTTGTAAACCTGCTCGCGTGGAATACCCAAGCCTAACTGGTAGTCACGCATGTAGTTGACCACCACGGGACCCAAGATACCGGCGGTGGCCCAAGCGGTCAGCAAACGACCGTGAATCGCCCCCACCATTTGCGTACCAAACAAGTCAGCCAAGTAAGCAGGCACTGTGGCAAAGCCACCGCCGTACATGCTCAAAATCACGCAGAAGGCAGACACAAACAGCATCTTGCTACCGGCACCCGCGCTGGCTGGAATGCTGGCGTACAACAAACCACCCAACACGAAGAACACGATGTAAGTCATCTTGCGGCCGAGCTTGTCTGAGAAGCTGGCCCAGACAAAACGGCCACCGATGTTGAACAAGCTCAGCAAGGCGGTAAAGCCCGCAGCCACACCGGCAATGGTGGTCAACTGTGCTTTGTCGAGTTCGCCAAACTTGGCATCGATGCCAATCAAGGCGCCACCAAACACCTCTTGCAACATGGGGCTGGCCATGCCGATCACACCGATGCCAGCGGACACGTTCATACACAACACCATCCACACCAACCAGAACTGAGGAATGCCCCAGACCTTGCTCACGTGCACGTGGCCGTGGGTGATCATGGCATTCGCGCCTTGCGCCACAGGTGGCGTCCAACCGCGAGGTGTCCAGCCAGTGGCGGGCACGCGATAAGACAAAGCACCCCCCATCATGAACACGAAATACACAGCAGCCATCACGATGAAGGTTTGCGTCACGCCCACATCGGTGTCGGTGGCAAACATCTTCATCAGCTCAGCCGCCATGGGCGAGCCAATCATCGCGCCGCCACCAAAGCCCATGATGGCCATGCCTGTGGCCATACCGCGACGGTCTGGGAACCACTTGATCAAGGTACTGACCGGTGAGATGTATCCGAGTCCAAGCCCGATGCCACCAATCACGCCAGAGCCCAACAACATGAGCCAAAACTGATGCAGGTGAACGCCGAGTGCAGAGATCAACATGCCACCGCACCAGCAAAAGGCACTGACCACGCCCGCTTTGCGAGGACCCGCACGCTCCAGCCATCCGCCCCACAGCGCCGCGGATGAACCCAGCAGCACGAAGAACAAGGTGTACATCCACCCTAGGGTAGAAATTTTCCAGTCACAGCTGGTGATGAACATCTCTTGGAAAAAGCCAATTTCGGGTCCGCACTTGATCGCCTCTTTGATGCCCAAAGCTTTGGACAGTGGCAACCAGAACACGGAAAAGCCATAGGCCATGCCGATACAAAGGTGAATCGCCAATGCTGCCGGCGGTACCAGCCAGCGGTTAAAACCCGGGTGCGCAATGATGCGTTGCTTTGACAAAAAACTGCCATGCGCATCGGCGTGTTCTCCATGAACATCTGTCGTCATGTGGTCTCCTCCATAATGTGATTTAAGTCCATCAAAAAGACTCAGAAAGTTTTACATCTTTAGTTTCAGAGGCGGAGTCTAGGACAAACGACAACTTATAAGAATAAGCAAATTCGCTCATAAGGGATATTCCCCATCATTTCTAGTCACAGAAGAGACTTTTTATTCATGAGATTGTTAACTTGGCCCGTCCCCGCCCTGCTCGCTTGGAGCTCATCGTGGCTCATCTTCAAAGCCTTGCAATCGGCAGGCTTGAGCGAGACCCTCGCCTTGGTCGTCGCCGCATTTTGGGGTGGTTTTTTGAGCAAATTTGGCAGCACGCCCATGCGCAAAGCCTTGATCGTGCTCGGGTTTCCGCTGTCGATGTTGGTGTCCTCGAGCAGCTTGCACATGCCCCCTTTGGCGTGGCTGATGTTGCTGGGGCTGATTGTGTTGGTCTACCCCCGCAAAGCTTGGCGCGACGCGCCCTTGTTCCCCACGCCCAAAAAGGCGCTCAAGCATTTGCCCGATCACATCCCTCTGTTGAGTGGCGCACGGATTTTGGATGCGGGCAGCGGCATGGGCGATGGTTTGATTGCCCTGCGTGACGCCTACCCACGTGCCGATTTGAATGGCTTAGAAATGAGCTGGCCGCTGCGCATTTTGAGCGCCCTGCGTTGTGGTTTTGCACGCATTCGCCAAGGCGATATTTGGCTGGCTGATTGGCGCAGCTACGACATGGTGTATTTGTTTCAACGCCCAGAAAGCATGCCCAGAGCTGTTGAAAAAGCCGAGGCCGAACTGCGCCGTGGGGCATGGCTGGTCAGCTTAGAGTTTGAAGCCCGTGAATTGGTGCCTCATGCCATGGTGGACAGCCGAGATAGCCGTCCTATATGGATCTACCAAGTGCCGTTCAAACGACGCGGGTGACCAACAATTTGTCGATGCGGCGGCCATCCAAATCGACCACCTCCAGCATCCAATCTCCACACGCGACGCGCTCCGCCACTGTCGGCAAATGTCCCGAGATGGCCATCACCAAACCCGCCACCGTGTTGTAAATCCCCCGGTCCTCATCGGGCAACTCGCGAATTTGCAGCCGTGCTTTGAATTCACTCACAGGCATCAGGCCGTCGATCAACCAACTGCCATCGGGCCGCGGCGTGGCCCATGCCTCGTCGGCAGAAGCGGCGTGCAACAACTCACCCGTGATGGCCTCGAGCAAATCACGTGGCGTCAACAGGCCTTGCACCACACCGTATTCGTCCACCACCAACACCATGCGCCCGTGCGCAGTGGCCCGCTCAGCGGGGCGACGAAATTGCTCCAACAAATCCAAACCACTCAGCGTTTCAGGCACAAACGACACGGGCTGCGCCAAACGGTCCACCGTCATGTCCGTGTTGGGTGGCAAGCGCAGCAACTGCGACACACTGACCGCACCCACCACGTCATCCAAGCCGCCACGACAGACGGGGTACCACGAATGCGCACCCTCGGCCCCCACCTGTGCCAGCGCTTGGGGCACTGAGGTTTTGGCGTCCAGCCACTCGATGTCCGAGCGGTGCACCATGATGGACGTGAGCGTGCGTTCGTCGAGGTTGAACACGTTTTGCACCATTTGGTGCTCGTGCTGCTCAATCACCCCCGCATCCACGCCCTCGACCAAACTGGCGGTGATTTCTTCTTCTGTCACCGTGCGGGCGCCGTCCACGTCAATGCGCAAGAGCTTCAAAATTCCACCGGTGCTGGCCGACAAAAAATACACAAAGGGCTTGGCCACAGTGGCCAGCGCCAGCATCAACGGCGCGGCCACACGAGCCACGGCTTCTGGGAACAATTGACCAATGCGCTTGGGCACCAGTTCGCCAAACAAAATGGTGCTGAACGTGATCAAGGTGACCACCAAGGCGGTCGCCAACCCTTCGGCAAAGCGTTCTGCCACGCCGTGGTGCGCCAGCCAAACCGACAGGCCATCGCTGAAAGCAGCCTCGCCCACGATGCCGTTGAAGACGCCAATGGAAGTGATGCCGATTTGAACGGTCGATAAAAATTGGGTGGGCTGCGCCATCAAGGCCAACGCAGCGCGTGCGCCGCTGTCGCCCGCCTCGTCTAATGCGGCCAAGCGCGCCTTGCGGCTCGAAGACAGCGCCATCTCCGACATGGCAAACACGCCGTTGAGCAGCGTCAGAAAAACGATGAGAAGAACATCCATGCGAGGCAATAACAGTCAAAAAGATTAGACACAATCGACACATGGCACTTTACTTGATTGGCGACGTGCAAGGCTGCGATTCAGCCTTGGAACGATTGCTGCAACACATTCGCTTCTCTCCCAGCCGCGACACGCTCTATTTGTTGGGCGACTTGGTCAACCGCGGCCCCGACAACGTGGGCGTGCTGCGACGTTTGATGGCACTGGGTACCAGTGCGCAATGTCTGCTCGGCAACCATGACTTGCATTTGCTGGCCGTGTCGTGCGGCGTGCGCCAGCCCAACAAGCAAGACACCATCCAAGACATCTTGACCGCGCCCGACAGCCACGATCTGTTGCACTGGCTGCGCCACCAAAACATGGCCATGCATGTGGACAACGTGTTGATGGTGCATGCGGGCGTGCTGCCGCCATGGACAGCGGCGCAAACCATGGCGCTGGCGGGCGAAGTCGAAGCCGTGCTGCGCAGCGATGAGTGGGTGCACTTCATGCCGCAGATGTATGGCGGCATGCCCAATGTGTGGCGCGATGACTTGGCAGGTGCAGACCGCTTGCGCGTGATCGTCAACGCCCTCACCCGCTTGCGCTTTTGTGATGCACTTGGTGCGATGGATTTCAGTGTGAAAGAAAGCGCAGACAAAGCCCCTGCGCACCTCATGCCATGGTTTGATGTGCCGGGCCGGTTGACGGCAGATACGCGCATCGCGTTTGGCCATTGGTCTACCGTGCACATTGCAGACCGCGCAGATGTGATGTGCCTAGACGATGGGTGTGTGTGGGGTGGTTGCCTGAGTGCGGCCAAGCTAGAAGCATCGGACACGCTGTTGACCGTGAACGAGGCCCCTGCGTGGGAACGCCTCAGCGTGACGTGTCCACAAACCATGGACCCGCTGGCCTAGCCAAGCGGTCCCGACCGCCAAGAAAACACGAAAAACCAAAGCCACAGAAAATTGATAGATAGGAGTGAATCAATGCCACGCAGAAAGCTGGGACATCTACTCGAGTGGCAACTTCGCAGCGGTTGCCGTCGGTCGACGTGATCGCGCCGAAGGTCAAGGTGTGTTAAAAAACAAAGCTACGGGAGACTGTTGCAGTTGAAATACATCTCTCACCCACCTAGCCAATTCCTGCCACATCATTTTTTGTTGTTGCCAGGGTAAGGAACTATCCAGAATAATAATTAAGTTTATTGTTAAAGATATGGAACGAATCTCAATTAAAAATTGGAATGACCTAGCAAGTGGTGAGTGGAGCTCGTTGATCCTGGGGAATGGAGCTAGCATTGCCGTTCATCAGGCGTTCGCATACAAAACACTCCGTGGCATCGCTGAAGGAAAAGGCCTTCTCGCTTCCACAACCCCAATATTTAACAAGCTCGGTACTACCGATTTCGAGCATGTTCTTCTAGCGTGCTGGTATGCGGAACACGTCAATGCAGCATTGGAAACACCCTCAACCGCCATCTCGGTGGCGTATGAAGAAGTCAGATCAGCGCTAATTGAAGCAGTTCATAGCGTGCATCCAGCACATGCCAACGTTGCCACAGACCTTGAGAGAATTGGCGCGTTTGCTAGTGCGTTCCCGACAGTAGTCAGTCTTAACTACGACCTCACCTTGTATTGGGCCATGCTGCTTTTTAATGCCACAAACGGCAGCTGGTTCAAAGACGTGTTCCATCATGGCGAATTCCAGAAGGACTGGGGGTATCTGCGTAATCCACATCCCCCGGCCCGAGGGGCCACGCTGGTGTTTTACCCTCACGGCAGTCTCGCCTTGGCCCGCGACTACATTGGTGAAGAAACAAAAATATCTGCTGGAATTGGTGGCGCAGGCGGCCTTCTCGACGCAATAATTCTCAGATGGTCGGCTGGAACCCATGTCCCCGTGTTTGTTAGCGAGGGAACCAGTAAGCAAAAATTAGCCTCGATTCGTCGTAGCTGCTACCTGACGAATGTGTACGAAGAGGCTTTGTCCGACCTCAGTGAGAACCTAGTCGTATACGGCTGGAGCTTTGACGAGCGAGATCAGCATTTGTTGGATGCAATAGCGAAAAGTCGTCCGAAACAAATCGCCGTCTCTGTGTTCACAGGCCAACCAGACAAAGATCAACAGGCGTACTGTCATCTGGTACTCAAGGCCGTTAGTCAGTCCTTGTCAAAAACCACAGTAACGTTTTTCGATTCGCACAGCCCAGGTTGCTGGAACAATCCATTCACGGAAGGCTAACTAGCCATAGCGTGCACAAAGCCCCACAATACACTTTTTGTAGTGCACTAGGCTGCAGCAGTTAGCTATTTGAAGAAGCCTCAAGAGGTGGGGAGTTTTCAGTTACTTTAAGGCCAGTATTAAGGCGAGGAGACAAAATGAAAAATGTGATCACTACTGGCCAGAAGAACAAAAGGCCAAACACTAATGCATTTAGCGCATGGTTAACAAAAAGAGATCATGAGAGAGACGTAGATCTGCATGGAATCGAAAAATACATCATGAATGTAGAAATCCAAAACGACTGCACCCTCATAACCACATTTAACGGATCGGTATATTCATTACCATTTAATCAAGATAGTCACAATGACTTAATTGACCTGATTGGATACAAAGTCACCCTTTACCCCAAAGATTATGAAAGCTATGACCTAGAGGCTTACTTTATATGGAACTGGGAGAAACCAATAAATGAATTTGGTTTCTTAGTGGTCAACAAAGTAACTGAAATTCAAAATCAAGATTCTGGCAGCCGCATTATTTTTAGTAACGGTGATTATCTACCTATACCCTACAAAGACTACGAAAAACCACATTTTAGTGCATCAAGAAAAATGCATGGAGAGGACACATTCAGGGAGGGCTACAAGATTGACTTCAGTTCAAAAATAGAAGAGATGAAGTCTCGTTTTATTGGTGAATTTGTCGTGTACGGCACAAACCTTAGGTCCGTTGACGTTGCAGGTTTACCTTTCAATACTGGCGTTTGCACATATGATGAAACCGCTCATTATGAATGGGAGGAAAAAGATAAATACAAGTTCCGAGTTGAAAATGGCGTAATTAACCGCATTGGCACATGGGATACATACAGTGTTCCAATATATCTTGAAGACGGACGCATCATGACATTCAGCGTCTGGGATTATTTCCGGTTCATTGATGGCAGTCGCGAGGTTGGATTGATACATCAATTAAAGAAAGATCTTCAGGACAACATTGGAAAGCTGCATAACTTCACTGTTATTTATGGTGGAGATAAGAGATACAAGGGAAGTTCAGTGGATATTGTATTAATCGAAGATGTTGAACGCGGATTAAAACTTCCAAAGTTCCGAAACTAATTGCATATTTGGAGATACGAATGATTCAGCGTTCGTTAATTTTTGTCGTTGCTTGCGTGTCTGTCTTTTAACTGTCATGCTGATACCGTTGTGACGACTTTTGGTCTTCCACTTGGAGGAAAGCTTCAATACAAGCTAAAACTTTGCTGAGAAAATACAGAAACCGCAAAAGAAGTCTGCTGGGAAAAAGCACCGCGCATTCAGCAAGGCGATCCAACTGGTGGCATTCGCTTTCCCAACCCAGACAGCCTGCCAAAATGGGCAGCAAATGGGGAGTTTTGGCTTTGGCAGACCAGCCAAGGGGTGTTGAAAGAGCTAATTGTTAATGTTGGCTCCTTGGACACAAAAGAAATTGAAGTGTCGATAAGCAGTAGGTTTGGTGTACCAACCTACAGAAATACGGTTTCTGGAATTGGCCGCAGTACGTATTACGTTGACTGGAAACGATCAGACATAACAATTCAAATGGCCTGCACGGAAACCTGCGACCTTAAGTTCATATCAGCCGCTTTAGCAAAAGCTCGGGATGAAATCTTCATCGAAATGCGCAAAAAAGACGCAGCAAGACCAGTCGCTCCGTAATTTAAGTACGGTACGCGATACAGTTTTTGAAGCCCATGGGTATATGACCAGAGTAGCTATTTTTGGCCCCTCTCTTGACTAAACGAAGTTCAGCTGCGGGAGGGAAGTCACCGTGCAGACGTCTAACAGTGAAAGACAGCAACCAGCCTTAAGCCGACTATCGTTTAGACATAGTGCAAAAATAAGACCGCGTCGAAGCCCATGCCTTTCAAGACAAACTTGCTTGCCCTCTTCACAAAGAAGGTCGGCACAGATTCAAATCCTTTTGGCTATCTGATGCGCTGTCCGGTAGCCCCCCACCCCCTTCACATAAGCCAACAACTCCACAAAAAACGGATGGCGACAAAGCGTTGACGAATCGCCCACCAGCAGCAGCTTGCGCCGTGCGCGGGTCATGCCCACGTTCATGCGGCGGATGTCAGACAGGAAGCCGATCTCGCCGTGGGGGTTGCTGCGCGTCAAGGTGATGGCAATGATGTCGCGCTCCTGGCCCTGAAACGAATCGACGGTGCCCACGCTGAGCCTGCGTTGCAGCAGCAAGTCGTTCAGCACAGCGCTGTCTTCGATGGCATCTTTTAAATAGTTAATCTGGGCGCGGTACGGTGCAATGACGCCGATGCTCAGCGGGGTGTGCTGGTGTTCGTCGTGTTCGGTGGCGTCGTAGGGCGCCAGCAGCTGCGCCAGGCGCTCCAGCAGCAAGTGGGCTTCTTCGGGGTTGGCGGTTGAACGGCTTTCAGGAATGGTCACTTCTTGATAACCGCAGCCCGCCGTGTCGATGAATTCCACCGGCAGGTCGGGTGCAAAACGCAGGTCATAAGCCTCCAGGCCCGCGTGGCGCACGCTGGCGTGCGGCACGAGTTGGCCGCCATAAAACTTCTCGGAGCTGAAGCCCATGATGTGCGCGTGCATGCGGTATTGCGTGGTGAGCATGCGGGCCGTATTGGGTTGGCGCTGGATGCACTTTTCAAACAGGGTTTCGCGCAGGCCTTCGCGGGCGGCTTGTTCGCTTTTCACGGTGGGCGGCAGTTGGTGGTGGTCGCCCGCCAACACAATGCGCTGGCCCTTGGCAATGGGAATCCAGCAACCCGGCTCCAGGGCCTGGGCGGCCTCGTCGATGAAGACGGTCTCAAAGCTCAGGTGGCGCATGTGGCGGTGGCTGGCGCCCACCAGCGTGCATGTGATGACCTGCACCGATTCGAGCACGTCCTCGGTCATGAAGCGCTCCAAATCGTCGGCGGCTTGGCGCAGCGTGCGTGCTTCTTCGCGCAGCCATTGGCGCTGTTGCCGCCCCTCAAAACCAAAATGGCGGACGCCTTCTTGGGCCAGTTCACTGGCCGTGACTCGGTGCTGCTCAGCGGTTTGGCGCATCGCGTGCATCTTGGCGTAGCTGGGGTGGGCCATCACACCGGCGTCGAGCGTGTGCTTAAGCAGCAGGTCCGACACCCGGCTGGGGTTGCCCATGCGGATCACGTTCACACCGCGCTCGGCCAGCTTTTCGGTCAGCAGGTCCACGGCGGTGTTGGAGGGGGCGCACACCAGCACGCGCCGCTCACGCCGGATGGTTTCCAAAATGGCTTGCACCAGCGTGGTGGTTTTGCCCGTACCGGGCGGGCCGTGGATGATGGCCACGTCTTGCGCCGAGATCACATGGCGCACCGCCACCAGCTGCGAGTCGTTGAGCGCACTCGGGTAAAACAGGTCGTCGGCTTTGGGCTCGCGGTAGCTGGCTTGCCGCACGCCCAGCAGCACGTCGCGCAGTTCGGCCAGGCGGTTGCCGTGTGCGCCAATGACGTCGTTCAGGGCCTGGTGCATCTCGCGGTAGCTGACCTCGTCAAAGGTCAGGTCAATGCCCAGCGTGCTTCCGTTGAGGGTGCTGCCGTTTGGGTTGTTGCCGTTCTTTACCCAGTCGGGCAGCTCTTCTTTGGTGGTGGCCAGCACCAGCTTGTTGCGCCGCACGCTGGTCACCACGCCGCTCAGCACAGGTCGGTCTGATGCCGAATGTGTGCCCGAATAGCCGGGCGCATTGCTGAACACACAAGCGTTTTTGCCCACCTGAAACAAATGCAGGTCTTGCCGGTGCGCAGGCCGCTCCAACTCCAGCACCACCTTGCCCCCAAAACCAATGTCTTCTTGGGTGATGGTGACGGGATACCAAGTCAAGCCACGCCGACGCCGCTCTTTGATGCTGGCACTGGCGTTTTTGAGCTTGAACTGCGCCTGGTCTTCCTTTTGCTCCAGTTGCATGAGGGCACGCACATGGCCTAGCTCATGCTGAACGGCGCGAAGATCGGTGCGGGTAACGTCGAGATCAGCCAAAGGAATAGGGATGTAAACCGCTCACCAAAAGAAAACGCGCAGATTGCGCGTTTTCTTTTAAGTGGTCGACTTGAACAACGCCGCCATCACCCGCTTGGGCTTGATGTTGGCTGACTTACGCAGTGGGTCGGGGGCGGCAGGTGCAGCGGCTTCGGCGCTGCGCACAGTCGCTTCATAGGGCTTGTCAAAAAACGGGTCGTTCTTGATGCGCGGTGCGGGCACGTAGCCCACTTCGCGGCTGCGACGGCTGTCTTGCTCGCGGGGGCGGGCATCGCGCGTGGCGTAGCCTTCGCGGGGTCGGCTTGAAAACTCTGAACGCTCACCGCGCGGCTCACCACGAGGTTCGCGGGAATCACTGCGTGGCTCACGACGCTCGCGCGAACGGTCTTGTTCAACCGTCACGTTTTCTAGAGTGATTTTGGTCTTGAGCAATTTCTCAATGTCACCCACCAAGCGCTGGTCGCTGCCCGACACAAAGCTGATGGCGTGGCCCAAAGCACCGGCGCGGCCTGTGCGGCCAATGCGGTGCACATAGTCTTCGGCGTTGAAGGGGATGTCAAAGTTGAACACCGCGGGCACGTCTTTGATGTCCAAGCCGCGTGCGGCGACATCGGTACAGACCAACAAATCGACTTCGCCTTTTTTGAAACCCTCGAGGGCTTTCAGGCGTTCGTCTTGGCTCTTGTCGCCGTGCAAGGCGCTGGTGCGAAAACCGTCGCGCTCTAGCGAGCGGGCCAAACGGGCGCAGCCGAGTTTGCTGTTGCAAAACACAAAGGCTTGCTTCATGCCGTTGGCTTTGATGAGGTGGCGCAAGGCGTTGTACTTGTCGTCCACGCTCACGCTGTAGAACTGCTGCGTGATGGTGGCCGCTGTTTCGTTGGGCCGCGCCACTTCGATGGTGACGGGGTTTTGCAAATAACTGCCAGCCAAGCGCTTGATCTCGGTCGAGAACGTGGCCGAGAACAACAGCGTGGTGCGCGTCTTGGGCAAGTGGCTCAAGATGCGCTGCAAGTCTGGCAAGAAGCCAATGTCCAACATGCGGTCGGCTTCGTCGAGCACCACGTATTCAACTTGGTTCAACACCACGTTCTTGGCTTCGATGTGGTCGAGCAAACGGCCAGGGGTGGCCACCAACACCTCGACGCCTTTTTTCAGCTCGATGGTTTGGGGCTTCATGTCCATGCCGCCAAACACCACCATGCTGCGCAGGTTGGTGTGCACCGCATATTGTTTGATTTGCTGGGCCACTTGATCGGCCAACTCACGGGTAGGCAACAGCACCAGTGCGCGCACGGGGTGGCGTGCAGGCGAGGTAGAGCTGTTTTCGTGTTTGAGCAAACGTTGCAGCAACGGCAGCGAGAACGCCGCTGTTTTACCGGTACCGGTTTGGGCTGCACCCATCACATCTTGGCCCGTCAAAACCACCGGAATGGCCTGAGCTTGGATGGGGGTCATGGATTCGTAGCCCATTTCGGCTACGGCGCGTGCCAGCGCGGGGGCCAGCTGCAAATTGGAAAAAGAGGTCGTCATGTCTGGGGCATATTGTCGCATTGTGTGCGGCTCAGCCCAAAATAGGCGTTTTCGCCTCGAAACAGGCGTCTAGCCAACCGCTTTAGGTCTTTGGCAGCGTGACGCCGACTTGGCCTTGGTACTTACCACCACGGTCTTTGTAGCTGGTTTCGCACACATCGTCTTTGTCGCTCTCAAAGAACAACACTTGGGCACAGCCCTCGCCTGCGTAGATCTTGGCGGGCAGCGGCGTGGTGTTGGAGAACTCCAAGGTCACATAGCCTTCCCACTCGGGCTCAAACGGCGTGACGTTGACGATGATGCCGCAGCGGGCATAGGTGCTCTTGCCCAAACACACGGTCAACACGTTGCGAGGAATACGGAAGTACTCCATCGTGCGAGCCAGCGCAAAACTGTTGGGCGGGATGATGCACACATCAGACTCAATATCCACAAAGCTCTTGGGATCGAAGTTCTTGGGGTCCACCACCGTGCTGTAGATGTTGGTGAACACCTTGAATTCCGGGGCGCAACGAATGTCATAGCCGTAGCTGCTGGTGCCGTAGCTCACGATTTTTTCGCCTGCGGCGTTCTGACGAATCTGGCCTGGCTCGAACGGCTCGATCATGCCGTGCTGCTCAGCCATGCGGCGAATCCATTTGTCTGATTTGATGCTCATGGGCTAATTTTAGGGCCTCGTCAAAGCCCCCTGCTTTCTTCAGTTGTCACCTTCGACAAAACGCTCAAAGCACAGCTTGAGGTCATGCAGCCATTTTTGGCGCTGAACCTCGGGTACAAAACTGGCTTCAAAGCTGTTGCGGGCCAGCGAATACGCCTGCTGCGCGTTCATACCTGTGGCGGCAAAGGTTTGCAGCCAGTTCTCGTTCATGTAACCACCAAAGTAGGCGGGATCGTCTGAGTTGATGGTCACGCACAGGCCGGCATCCAGCAATTGGCCAATGTTGTGGTCTTTCAAGTCAGGGAACACGCACAGCTTTTGGTTAGACAACGGGCACACCGTCAGTGGCACACGGTCTTTGGCCAAACGTGCCATCAGCGCGGCATCGTGCACGGCTTGCACGCCATGGTCGATGCGCTCCACATGCAGCACATCCAAGGCACTCCACATATAGGCAGGTGGCCCCTCTTCGCCCGCATGGGCCACCAAATGCAGACCATGGGCGTGCGCCAAGGCGAACACGTTTTTGAATTTTTCGGGCGGATGCCCCACTTCACTAGAGTCCAAACCCACACCGATGAATTTGTCTTTGAACGGCAAGGCATCGTTGAAGGTTTGCAGCGCGGCCTCTTCGCTCAAGTGGCGCAAGAAGCACAAGATGAGCTGTGCACTGACACCGAGCTGCGCCTGAGCATCCACACACGCGCGGTGCAAGCCGTTGATGACGGTGGCCATGGGCACGCCACGCTCGGTGTGCGTTTGTGGGTCAAAGAAAATTTCGGAATGCACCACATGGTCAGCGGCTGCGCGTTGCAGATAGGCCCACGCCATGTCGTAAAAGTCTTGTTCGTGCAACAGCACACTGGCACCCGCGTAGTAAATGTCCAAGAAACTTTGCAGGTTGGTGAAGGCATAGGCCGCACGCAAGGCTTCGACATTGGCATACGGCAACTTCACACCATTGCGTTCGGCCAACGCAAAGATGAGTTCAGGCTCCAGCGAACCCTCGATGTGGATGTGCAGCTCGGCCTTGGGCATCTCGCACAAAAGCTTGGGCAAATTGACAGTGGCAACGGCGTGGACTTTGAACATAAAAACCTCCAGAGATGAAAGCATGCTACCCAACAATTGCATGGTGAGGACAACAGATATGCCACGTATCGTGCCATCCAACGGATGGCCTGAGTATGGTTCTTGCTTTGAAAGCCCTATGGAAAATTTAAGTTTGTTCAAGCGCACCTACAACCGGGACGACTTCACACGCGGTGCACGCGCCTTACTGGCTTTGGGTTTGGTCTTTGCCGTCGATTGGTTAGCTGACTGGCAAGGAGAACTGATGCCTGTTCTTCTCGGTGTGATTGCCAGTGCGCTCACCGAAACCGATGACCACTGGCAAGGCCGCCTGCGGGCTCAACTCATTGCCATGAGCGCATTTTCCGCGCTGGCTTGGGCCGTGTGGGCCAGCTTGCCTTGGCCAGTTTTGCTGATGGCCGTGCTGGCCCTGTCTGCGTTCAGCTTGACCATGCTGGGCGCTTTGGGCGAACGCTACCGCGCCATCACCTTTGGCGCTTTGGTTTTGTTTTTGTATGTGGCGCTTTCGGCACACACCAGCCGTAGCCATGCCAACATTTCTACACCGTTGCTGCTCACTGGCGCAGCTTGGTATGGCGTTGTATCGGTGCTATGGGCGGCCATATGGCCACAACCACCTGTCCGGTACCGCCTTTCCAAGCTCTACATCTTGCTGGGCGAATACTTGCGATTGAAAGCGCAATTGCTGGAGCCCATTCGGGAAGCGGATCTGGCAGAACGGCGCATGAACTTGGTGTTGCAAAACGGTCGAGTGGTTGATGCACTCAACGCGGCTAAAGAGAGTTTGCTCAGCCGGATTCAAAGCGGCCCATTGCCTAAATGGTTGCAGCTCGCCATGCAGCAATATTTGGCAGCACAAGACATTCATGAACGCGCCAGCTCTTCGCATGAAAACTATCACGTGCTCTCTGACGCTTTTTTCCACTCGGATGCGCTGTACCGCAGCCAACGCGTCCTGATTTTGCTGGGCCAGCAAGCCACGCAAGTAGCTGCCGCCATTCAAACCCAAACACCCCCCAAGCACCAAGGTGCAACCACACGCGGGTTAGAAGACTTGCATGCGGCCATCCAGCACATCGAAGTGACCGACCAAGTGCAACGCCCCTTGAAAGCCTTGCATGCACTGAGCGACAACCTCACCGCCACAGCCGCTGTATTTGCGAGCATCTTTACCCTCGCACCCAACGAGGCAGACCATCAACTGCTCGACCGGCAACCCGCCACGCCTCAAGAAGCTTGGGCCCGCGTACGCGATCAGCTGAACTTCAGCTCTCCCTTGTTTCGTCATGCGTTGCGCTTGAGTGCCTCCTTAGTGGCTGGTTTTGCTGTCATGCAAGCCACGCACGACCCTAAGGGCTATTGGATTTTGTTGACCATCGTCTTCGTCAGCCAGCAACACTACGCAGCCACCTTGACTCGGCTGATGCAACGCACCTCAGGCACGGTGGTGGGTTTAGCCCTCGGCTGGGCATTGACGCAGTTGTTCCAACCTGCCTTGGTGCAATCCGCGCTCATCGTGATTTTGGGTGCCGTCTTTTTGGGCAATCGACACACACGTTATTGGCTGGCGACAGCTGCTGTGACCACCTTGTTGGTGCTGAGCTTTCACCAAATCGGCATGCGGCAAGACCTATTCCCAGAGCGGTTATGGGACACCCTGATCGGATGCGCCATTGCAGGCGTGGCCTCTTGGCTACTCCTACCCAATTGGCAATGGCGACTTTGGCCCAAACTCAGCGCCCGCAGTTTGCGTGCGCAAGCCGCCTACTTGGAGGCCATCGTGCGTCAATACCAACTCGGTAAAGACGACCATTTGGACTACCGCTTGGCAAGACGCAATGCACACAATGCAGACGCCGCCCTCTCAAACGCTTACTCAGCCATGCGCAAAGAGCCATCGCGGGTGCGCCATCACGAAGCATCGAGTGGTCGATTTTTACTGTTGTCACACACCCTGCTGAGCTATCTATCCGCGCTCGGAGCACACCGTGATGAATGGCACGGCACGCCGCTCCCCCCTTTCATTTTGAACTCGGCCAGCACTTTGCAAAAACAACTCACCGCATTGGCCCAAGCGCTAGAGGACCATCGCCCTTCGTCTGTGCCAACGTCCTTCCTCAATGACCACCTGACGTTCAGACCCGATGCCCATGAACCGCACAGCACGCAAGCGGTAGAACGTTTGTGGCAAGCGCAATTACAACTGGGCTTGCAATTGATGCCCGAGTTAGCACAACACGCCACACAGTTCAACAACGCACCTTGACACGCCCTGCTGGGTTATCTCAAGCACCGAATTCATGCGTACTGAGACAACCAGCACGCACTGCGCACCAAAATCTAGCGCTACTCACAGCGCAATCGCTTGCTTTAGCTGGTCCAGCAATTGCTAACTCTGAGATGGGGGTAGAAGCGTTCAGCCTGTATGCATGACACATACAAGCAGGAAATTGCCACCGATACGAGCCGCCTTGGCAGGCTGCGCGTGTCGGCTGCACAAGCGACACACACCCTGCCTTGGCATTCAAGACTTTTCTCTCACCAGAGGTCCACATGCCCAAGTTTTCTTTTTCACGTCGACACCTACTCGCATCCTTAGCCCTTGGTGCAACGCTGTTCGCCCACGGCCTCAGCCACGCACAAGCCCCTGAAAAGATCACGTTCCTCACGAGCTGGTACGCCCAAGCCGAGCACGGTGGCTTTTACCAAGCACTGGCCACGGGGCTTTATCAAAAGGCAGGTCTGGATGTCACGCTGAAAATGGGCGGACCGCAAATCAACGGGCTTCAACTACTCACAGCTGGCCAAGCAGACTTGATCATGGGCTATGACTTTCAAGTCATGAGTGCCGTTGAAAAAGGCCTGCCCGTGACCACGGTGGCCGCCTCGTTTCAAACCGATCTGCAAGGCATGCTCACGCACGATGACGTCAAGTCATTGGCCGACTTGAAAGGTAAAACCATCTTGGTCGCCACGTCAGGGCGCAGCAGCTGGTGGCCTTGGTTGAAAGCGAAATATGGCTACACCGACGAGCAGTCCAAGCCCTACACCTTCAACCTGCAACCCTTCTTTGCAGACAAGAACACGGCGCAACAAGCCTACCCCTCGTCTGAGCCATTCCAAGCTCAAAAAGCCAACGAGCCTGCCAAGTTCTTTTTATTCGCTCATGAAGGCTACCCCCCTTACGGCACCACCATCGTCACCACACAAGACATGATGAAAAGCAAACCCGACACCGTGAAACGCTTTGTGCGCGCCACGATGGAGGGCTGGGTCAGTTATTTCAAAAACCCAGCGGCTGGCAACGCGTTGATCAAAAAGGACAACCCCAATATGAGCGACGAGCAACTCAGCTTCGCCTTGCAACAGTTGAAAGACTTGAAAGTCCTCAGCAGTGGAGATGCGGCTAAGTCTGGCGTAGGCACCATCACCGAAGCACGCTGGAAAAAAACTTATGAATACCTCGTCACTGAAAAGCTCATCAAGCCAGAAACGCCTTGGAAGAATGCCTTCAATTTAGACGCCATCAAAGACGTCCATGTGATGCCCTGACTATGACAACCTACGCCACCACACTGACGCCTGTGATCGAAGTTCTTTCGGCACACAAGGTCTACGCCAATGGGACTCAAGCACTGGCGCCTGTGGACTTGACCATTCAAGCGGGTGAGTTCATCACACTGATCGGCCCATCGGGCTGCGGCAAAAGCACATTGCTGAAGATGATGGCGGGGCTACTCACGCCCACGGATGGGCGCATCCGTTGGTGGCGCTCAGGCTTTGACACGGTGGGCGACGAGGGCAAAAAAATTTCCTTTGTGTTTCAAGAACCCACCCTGATGCCGTGGAGTCGCGTCGCAGCCAACGTACAACTGCCCTTGGATTTAGCGGGTATTCCTAAAGCTGAAAGCGCACCAAAAGTACAAACTGCGCTAGAACGAGTCGGCTTGGGTCGCTATGCGGACCATTACCCACGCGAACTTTCAGGTGGCATGCAAATGCGTGTGTCAATTGCACGGTCTCTGGTCACAGCTCCCAATGTGTTGCTGATGGATGAACCCTTCGGTGCGCTGGACGAAATCACACGCAATCGGCTGGATGAGGACATGCGCCAACTCTGCACCGATCGCAATTTGACGGTGATCTTCGTCACGCATTCGGTGTACGAAGCGGCATTTTTGTCTAACCGTGTGATCGTGATGGCGGCACGTCCAGGACGCATTTTTGCCAGCTACGAGATCACAGACCGTGCGATTCGCAATGCCGATTACCGCACCTCAGCAGAGTTCGGACATCACTGCACAGCGCTATCGGCCTTGTTACACCAAGCCAGTTTAGAGAGTGGCTCAGGCAATGGAGAGGCGGTATGAAACGTCTGATTGATTCACCAAAATTTGTGCAGTGGGCCGCCCCTGCTCTGGTCGGAGCTGTACTGCTGACCGTATGGGAGATGACCTGTTGGTATTTTCAGGTCCGTGAATTTTTAATTCCTCGCCCAAGTGTGATTGCACAAACCTTGGTGCAAGACTTCGGCATGCTCGTCACGTCGCTGTGGGTGACACTCAAAATCACACTGGCTGCATTTGTATTGGCCACGGTCATTGGCTCACTCATTGCGTTCTTGTTTGTGCAAAGTCGCTGGATTGAGTTGAGCCTTTTCCCCTACGCTGTGCTGCTGCAAGTTACACCGATTGCAGCCATCGCACCACTCATCATCATCTGGATCAAAGACACCATGGTGGCCTTGACGGTCTGCGCAACCATCATTGCCATATTCCCTGTGATCGCCAACACCACCTTGGGGCTTCGCAGTGTCAATCCGGGGCTGGCTTCGCTGTTTCGCATGCAGCGTGCCACACGTTTGCAAACCTTGGTGCGTTTACGCATCCCCAGCGCATTGCCGTATTGGTTTGCAGGTCTACGCATTGCCAGTGGTTTGTCTTTGATTGGTGCTGTCGTGTCTGAATTTGTAGCGGGCACAGGCGGACAAGGTGCGGGCTTGGCCTATCAAATTTTGCAAGCGGGTTTTCAAATCAACATTCCCCGCTTATTTGCCGCCTTGTTGCTCATTTCAGTCGCTGGCATTGCCTTATTTGCAGCCATGAGTGTGGCTGGCAAAGTCGCCATCGGTGATTGGCATGACAGCGAAAGCCAAACAGAAAGTTAAACACCATGACTTCATTTTTGATTCAAAACGCACACGCCATCCTCACGGGCGCAGAAGGCGTGACCGCGCGCACCACCAGCACAGACATCCGAGTAGAAGCAGGCGTTATCACGGCGCTAGGGCAACTCAGCCCCCATCCTGGTGAGCAACGCATTGACGCCAGCCATGGCGTGGTCTATCCCGGCTTTGTCAACACGCACCACCACCTCTTTCAGTCCTTGCTCAAAGGCGTCCCCGAAGCGTTGAACGTGCCGTTGTTTGAGTGGCTGCAAGCGGTACCTTACCGATACGCCCCTTATTTGGACGACGCCTGCCTCGAAGCCGCCGCCACGCTGGGCATGGTGGAGTTGCTGCTTTCAGGTTGCACCACCGTGGCAGACCACCACTACCTCTATGGCCAAGGCGTGCATTACGACCCGACCGAATTGATGTTTGAAGTGGCCGACAAAATGGGCCTGCGTTTTGTATTGATGCGCGGCGGTGCCACCCGTGGACGGACCTTCGCGACCGATGAACGCTTGCCGATGCCCACAGAACCCTTCGATGTGCTGCTGAAGTCCATCGAGCAAGCGGTGCAAACGTACCATGATCCAAGCACTGCGGCATTTCGCAAAGTTGTCTTGGCCCCAAGCACGCCGTTTTATTCATGCTCACCCGACGAGTTGCGTGACATGGCAAGGTTCGCCCGAAGCCTCAATATCCGCATGCACAGCCATTTGTCAGAAACAGCAGACTACGTGAGCTTTGCCCAAACGCAATGGCAGAAGCGCCCGGTGCATTGGTGCGCGGAGCATGAATGGATTGGCCCAGACGTGAGCTTTGCACACATGGTTCACTTGAATGAGGCCGAGATCGCCCTCTGCGGCCAAACTCAAACCGCTATCGCCCATTGCCCTCAAAGCAATGGACGCTTAGGCAGCGGCGTGGCCCCCGTACAAGCTTTGCACGCTGCAGGCGCAACGGTGGGCATTGGCGTCGATGGCGCGGCGTCCAACGAGGCGGCAGACATGATCAGCGAGTTGCATGCAGCTTGGCTGATACACCGTGCCCACAAAGGTGCAGGCGCTCAAAGCGTCGAAACCTTGGTGCACTGGGCAACGGCCAGCGGCGCCAAACTATTGGGACTCGACCAAGTCGGCCTGATTGCACCCGGCATGCAAGCTGACTTGGTGATTTACGACATGAATCACCCACGTTACGGCGGCCAACACGACCTCGCGACAGCCCCCGTCACCGCTGGCGGCAGTCCACACATTCGTCACGCTTTTGTGGCGGGTCGCGAAGTGGTACGCCATGGTGCTATCCCCGGTTTGGACATGGCGGAATTGCTGCACAAAGTACGACGACTGACTTCGCATTTGCGCTCAATCTCCCCTTGACCCGTAGCGCATCACGACATCACCTCTTTTCGATAGGACACTTTCATGCTCGTCACACAACAACCCGTTTTCCGAAAATTTTGGCACGCCGTCATGCCACTGAGCGCACTGGCAGATGGTCCTAAGCCCTTCACACTTTTAAACGAAAACATCGTGCTCTTCATCGATGCACAAGGTCAGCCTGCCGCCTTACGAGACCGTTGCTGCCATCGCACGGCCAAACTCTCCAAAGGTTGGTGCGTCAACGACGAGGGAAAGACATGCGCAACAGGCAACATTCGCTGCGGCTACCACGGCTGGGTGTATGACCGCGAGGGCATGGTGAGGATCATTCCGCAATACGATGCTGACCGCGCCATTCCGAAAGACTACAAAACCAAGGCCTACCATTGCGTAGCGAGATATGGCTACGCATGGGTAGCGCTCGAAGATCCCATCGCCGACATTCCGACCATTCCTGAGTTTGAAGCCGAAGGTTGGCGCACGATTTATCAGTTCTATGAAACGTGGAGCACCAGCCCTGTCCGCGCTTTAGAAAACAGCTTTGACAACTCGCATTTCAGCTTTGTGCATAGAGCCACCTTTGGCGTAGCAGCGTCTCCAAAGCCCAGCAAATACGAATTAATTGAAGGGGATGGAGGCTTTTATGCCGAGACCATCATTGATGCCGTCAACCCCGTTGAGTTTCAAAAAATCAGTGGCGTGACCGATGCCATCACCACGCGCCATATGCGCAATGCTTATTTTTTGCCATTCTCGCGCAGGCTCGACATTGAATACCCCTCTGACATTCGTCACGTCATCATCAACTGCTTCACACCGATTGATGATGGCCACATTCAGCTGTGTCAGTGGCTGTTCCGCAACGACACCGAACCGACTGCCCTGAAGCCATGTTGGTTCATTTCGATGAAGTGATCACGCGTGAAGACAAAGACATTTTGGAATCTACCGATCCGGATGCCTTTGTCGACCTGCGTCGCCGTGGCGTGGAGTATTCGATGGATTCAGACCGTCCCGGCATCTTGATCCGAAAACACCTGATGGCCCTGTTGCAGGCGCACGGCGAAGAAGAAGTGTTTCACCCGGCCCGCTAAGCCCTCAACAGCGCAAGTGGCTTACCAAGCCGACACGCAGCCATCGCTGCGTGGGTCTTCACCGCCTTCTATCCAACCATTGGGGTGCAACACCAAAGCACCGGCATGGCCCATGCGCTCATCAAAGTCAGACACCACCTCGACGGGATGGCCCAAGGCTTTGAGGCCCTCCACCACGTCGGCGGCATAACGCGACTCGACTTTCAAGGTCGTGCTTTGCTCGGCCCAAGTGCGGCCCAACAACCAGCGCGGTGCGGCGACCGCTGAGCGCACGTTGTGCCCTCCCCACACATAGCGTGAGAACACAGCGGCTTGGGTCTGCGGCTGCCCTTCTCCGCCCATGGTGCCGTAGACCAACAAGCGGCCATCGTCCAACTTGGCCATCGCTGGGTTGAGGGTGTGAAAGGGTTTGCGTCCCGGCTCTAAGCTGCGCAGCTTGCCCGGCTGCAAATCAAACGAACAGCCTCGGTTTTGCCACCAAAAGCCACTCTCGGGCAACACCACACCGCTGCCAAACTCAAAGTAAATGCTCTGAATCATGCTGACCGCACGGCCGTGGTCGTCCACCACACCCATCCATGTAGTGTCGCCATCCGAGTTCGGCGCGGGCCAAGGACTGGCTTTGTCGGTCGGCACAGCATCGGCCAAGCGTTGCACCACTTCTGGCGTGAGCAAGGTAGACGGATCAACGGTCATGTGTTCAGGATCGGTCACAAAGCGGTCACGCAAGATAAAGGCTTGTTTGGTCGCCTCGACCAAGGCATGCATGCCGGCCACGTTGTCTGGGTTCCAGCCTTCTTGGCGAATGCGGTCGTAGACACCCAAGATGAGCAACGAGGCCAAGCCTTGCGTGGGCGGTGCCATGTTGTAGACGGTCGCATCGGACAACTTCAACGACAAAGGTGGCTTGACAACCGCGTGATGGTTGGCCAAATCTTGCGCGGTGATGGGGCTGCCTACGGCCGCTAAATCACGGGCGATTTGCTGCGCCAACTCACCTCGGTAAAAGTCGTCTGCACCTGCTTTAGCCAATCGTGTGAGTGTGGCTGCCAGTGTGGGGAACGCATGGCTATCGCCGTAGCGCGGTACCTCGCCTTGCGCATTCAAGAAGGCAGGGGCAAAGCCCGGCTGGTGTTGCAACTCGCCCAATTTGTTGCGCGTGTTGGCTTCTTGGCTGTGCGTGACCGGAAAACCTTCGCGGGCGTAAAAAATAGCACTTTCTAACAAACGGGCAAATGGCAATTTTCCGCCCCAATGCGCTTGGCTGTAAGCATAGGCCGCACCCCATCCAGAAATAGTGCCCGCCACGGTGTTGGCCGCCAAAGGACCACGCCAAGGAATGGTGGCCATGTCGCCATACAACGCACGGGTCACCCCCGCGCCCGCAGCACCACAGGCATCGATGGACTGCATGGCTTGACCGGGCGCGTGCATCAACCAAAAACCATCCCCACCAATGCCCGTCATGTGCGGATACACCACCGCCAAAGTCGCAGCGACTGCAATGGTGGCCTCGATGGCATTGCCACCTTCGCGCAAGATGTCTAAGCCCGCTTGTGAGGCCAAAGAATGGGGGGCGACCACTGCGCCTCGACGACCAAGAATCGGGTTCATACCGTGCTCCAAGAAGGGGTCACGCGCGCGGCTGCGCTGCGTGCAGATAAAAGATGGCCGCGCATTTCGCGGTAACAGGTCACCACGTCGCGCGCCAGCAAGGCTTCAACAATGACCGAGTGTTCTTCATAAGACGCCGACATGCGCGCCATGTTGCGAAATTGTGTGCGTCTGAAGGTTGAGATTTTGTGATGCAAGCCCACCACCATGTCAATCAACACGGGGTTGTGACAACCTTGAATGATCACGTTGTGCAAATCACGGTTGATCACATCGTAAGCATCGGCATCTTCGCTTTGGATGGCAAGCCGGCTTTGGGCATGCAACTCAGACAAGCGTTTGCGCTCGACATCACGCATGCGCACCGCAGCATGTCGTGCACAGGTGGCCTCTAGCTCGCCGATCACTTCAAACATTTGATCCAACTGCTCGGAGGTCATCTCCGCCACCACCGAACCTCGGTTGGGCCGATTGGCCACCAAACCCGTGCTGGCCAACTGCTTCAACGCCTCACGCACCGGCGTTCGCGACACCTGAAAGCGCGTGGCGAGCGTGGTTTCATCCAAACGCTCGCCGGGTAAAAAGACGCCCAAGGCAATGTCGTCCGCAATTTTTCGGCACACCTCGTCCGCCAAACCACCTCGGCTGCGTGCGCTAGATTTGAATTCGGCCGACATACTCATATGGCTTGAGGCAAAGACACAGGATGCCAACACGCCAAAGCACTGGCGCCAGTCGCCACTGTGGGGGGCACTTCGGTTTGGCATTGGGATGTGGCATAGGCGCAGCGTGACGCAAAGCTACAACCGCGCGGCAAGTTAGACAAATCAGGCGGCGATCCCGGCACGGCCAGTAGCGGCTTTCCGCGGTTCTCGGCATTCACTGTCGAGGCCAACAAACCTTGGGTGTACGGATGCAGCGGTTGGTTCACGACGTGTGCCACATCGCCCATCTCCACGATGCGTCCCGCGTACATCACGGCGATCCGGTCCGCCACTTCAACGGCAGCGCCAATGTCGTGCGTCACAAAAATCACCGACATGCCGGTTTCTTTTTGCAGCTCACGCAAGAGCAACAAAATCTGAATCTGTACCGTGGCATCTAAAGCGGTGGTGGGCTCATCCGCTAACAAGAGTTGCGGCTTGCAGACCAAGGCCAGTGCAATCATGGCGCGTTGACGCATGCCGCCCGACAGCTCGTGCGGGTAGGCATCAAAGCGACGGCGCGCTTGAGGGATTTGCACCCGCTCCAGCATGTGCAGCGCTTGCTGTTGTGCGGTGCGGTGGTCCACGCCATCGTGGGCACGAATGGCTTCCACCATTTGCTGACCGATGGTGTAGACGGGATCAAACGCCAAGCCTGGCTCTTGAAACACCATCGACGCCACACCACCGCGGTACTGATCCAACGCGCGGCCTTGCAAAGACAGCACATCCTGCCCTGCCACCTCAATAACGCCCCCCATGCGCGTGGTGCGTTCGGGATGCAGGCGCAACAAGGTGCGCAACGTCACGCTTTTGCCAGAACCCGACTCCCCCAACAAGCCCAAAACCTCGCCTTGGGCCAAGTCAAAGCTGACTTGATTCAAAGCTTTGGCTTTGCGGTTACCGGTGAACTCAACGGTCAAATTTTGAACAGAAACCAGAGGTTTGGTCATGCCAAGGCCTCCTGCGCGACAGCACCGGTATGACCCGACGTTGCGTCGTTGATGTGGCACGCCACGATGTGTTCTGCATGCCCGCCCACCGGTATGAGTTTGGGCATGACAGAGGCACACACGGCTTGCGCCAAGTTGCATCGGTCACGAAATCGACAACCACTGGGCGGGTTGATCGGGTTGGGTGGATCACCCACCAGAGGCGAATGCAAGGTACGGTTGCTCGGGTCCATCGACGGCACGGCAGACAACAAAGCCCGTGTGTAAGGGTGTGCGGCTTGGCTGTAAATGCGCTCCACAGGCCCACGCTCCACCACCTGGCCAAGATACATGACCATCACCTCGTCGCTGATGTAGTGCACCACATGCAAATCGTGCGAGATGAACAAATAGGTCAATTGCCGCTCGGCCTTGAGCTCTTGCAACAAATTCAGCACTTGGGCTTGCACCGATTTATCCAAGGCAGCCACGGCCTCGTCCAAGATCACCAAACGCGGGTGAAAGGCCAAGGCCCGTGCAATGTTCACACGCTGACGCTGACCACCCGACAACTCATGCGGGTAGCGCGATGCAAATTGATCGGGCTCTAAGCCCACACGTGCCAACAAGGCGCGCGCCTCTTGCATCGCCGTTTTCTCGTTCATGCCGTGCACTTGCGGCCCATAGGCAATGGTCTCGACGATGGTCAATCGCGGGTTGAGTGACGCAAATGAATCTTGAAACACCATTTGCAAATTACGGCGAAATTCTTTCAATGCCAAGCCCCCGTATTCGGCGACACCTTCACCATCGAACACCATGCTGCCGCTGTCAGGCGGCATCAAGCCTGCGATCAGTCGTGCCGTGGTGGACTTGCCACAACCTGACTCACCGACGATACCCAAGGTTTTGCCCTTCATGACCGAGAAGCTCACGCCGTCAACGGCATGTACAAATTTGCGTTCACGCTCAAAAATACCAGCACGCACGGGAAAGTGCTTGGTCAAATCATTGACCACCAACAAAGGTTGCGCGGGACCGCCTCGGTCTTGCACAGCAATCACGGGAGAAGTAGGCGTAGTCATCGGCGAATGTCCATGGCAGAGCGAACGCCATCGGCCAACAAATTGAAGGCAATGGAGGTGATGAAGATGAAAGCGCCTGGCAATGCAGCAATCCAAGGGTTGTTGTAAATGGCAGAACGCAAGGTATTGAGCATCAAGCCCCACTCGGGTTCGGGTGGTTTCACACCCAAACCTAAGAACGACAAACCAGACGCCAAAATCATGCTGACGCTGAGCAAACCTGTGGCGTACACAAACACAGGCCCCAACACGTTGCCCAGCACATGCACGCGAATGATGGAGAACGAACTCGCTCCGCTCATGCGCGCTGCCTCGATGTAATCGAGCTTGCGCACTTGGGTGGTCACGCTTTCAGCCACACGCACCACCTGCGGCACAAACACCAAGGTCAAGGCGATCAAGCTGTTGCTCATGCCAGGCCCCAATGCGCCCGAAATGGCGACAGCCAACAAAACGGATGGAAAGGCGTAAAACACATCGAGCACACGCATGATGACCATGTTCACGCGGCCGCCCACGTAGCCCGCAAACAGGCCAATGCTGGTTCCAATAAAAAACGCGGCGAACACGGGCACCACGCCCATCAGCAAGGACAAACGGCCGCCGTACATCAGACGCGTCACCATGTCACGCCCCAACTCATCGGTGCCCAACCAATAGCCAGGGCTACCAATGGGCAGCAAGCGTTTGAGCATGCTGGCTTTGAACGGGTCAGCAGGTGCCAACCACGGCGCAAACACTGCCGCACAGACGATGAGCAGCAGCACCACTGCACTTGCCATGGCCACAGGCTCTTGCCGCAACTGGCGGGCCACCACATGCCAATAGCTGCGGCTAGGAATGGAAGATGTTGTAGAAGTCATGTCGTACGCTCAACCACGGCCCATGCGCGGATCGATCAGTGGCTGCAAGATGTCCACCAACAAATTCAACACCACAAAAAACATGCACAACACCAGCAAGGTGCCCTGTAACAAAGGCATGTCACGCTGAAAAATCGCGGTGTTCAACAAGAAGCCTGTGCCCGGCCACGCAAACACGGTCTCCACCAAGATCGAGCCACCCATGAGGTAGCCCACTTGCAAGCCCGCCACGGCCAACACCGTCGGTGCCGTGTTTTTGGCCACATGGCGAAACACGGCCATGCCACTCAAACCTCGGGCACGCAAAGCCACCACAAACTCCTGCTCCAGCATGTCCGCCACCAACGCGCGCACGGTGCGGGTGATGATGCCCATGGGAATCACCGACAAGGTGACCGCAGGCAACACCAAGTAACGCATGTGGTCCCAGTCCCACGACCAATCGGCGGAGCCACCGGGGCCCGCACCCATTGCCGGAAACCAACCCAACCACGTCGAAAAAATAATCGTCAACACCAAACCGAGCCAATAGTGGGGAATGCTCACCCCCACCACGGACAAAGCGGTGGCAGCGCGGTCGATGCCGCTGCCGTGTTTGTATCCCGCCAGCGCCCCTAGCACGCAGCCCACCAACACCCCCAATGCAGAGGCAATCCCCGCCAGCAACAAGGTGTTGCCAACAGCGCCAAAGACTTCGGTCACCACCGAGCGCCCAGAGGCGATGGAGGTGCCCAGGTCGCCCTGCAGTGCGCGCCACAGCCAAAGGCCGTATTGCACAGGCACAGGACGGTCCAAGCCATAAGCGCTTTTGAGGGCTTCAATCACGTCAGCCGGAGCGTCAGCGGGGGCAATGGCATTGAGCGGATCGCCCGGCGCCAAGTACACCAACATGAACGACACCACGGTGACGCTGAGAGCGATGGGTAAGGCGTACAAGAGACGCTTGAGGATGTAGGTCAGCATTTATTTCATGCGAATGGTGGTGAGGTCTTGGAACCAGTGTTGTGCTTGCACAAACTCTTGCACCTTCGGCGACATGGCGTGTGGGTTCACGTCATGCACGACCCACAACATCAAAGACTCGTCGACCATGGTTTCGTGAATTTCAGCGAGCAGCTTGTCTTGAATCTTGGTGTCGAAATTCTTGCGAATCGTGTCAATTGCACCGTCCACTTTGGGGTTGTTGTAGCCACCCCAGTTCACACCGTTGGGCGCGATGTAACGGCTGTCCACAAAGCGCGTGATGGCATAGAACGGATCGGCGGTGACGTAGCCCAAGTTGATGGCGCTGATGCCCTTGCCAGCGTTCATCTCCGCCTTGGCGCCATTGCGCCAGTGCAGGTACAAGTTCTCTAACTCAACCACTTCAAACTCGAGCTGAATGCCTACCTCGGCCAAGCTTTGCTGAATGAACTCATTCATGGGCAAGGACAACATTTGCCCTGTACCGCCCTGCGCGATGATGACTTTGGCTTTGAGCGGTTTGGCAGGGCTGTAGCCTGCTTGCGCCATCAAGGCTTTGGCAGCTTTGACGTCGTAACCGATCTTGAACGATGGCTTACCAAACCACGGGCTGGTGCTGTCGAGTTGGCCTTTGGCGGGCGTGGCTAAACCATTGAGCAACTTCACAATCGCCTCGCGGTCAATCGCCAAGTTGGCGGCCTTGCGCACGCGGATGTCGGTCCAAGGCGAGCCGGGCAAGGTGGAAAAGTGATAAGGCCACACATGCGGCGTGACGTTTTGAACCAGCTTGAAACCCGAACTCTTGAGCTGAGGCAACACATCAGGCGGTGGTGTTTCAATGATGTCGACCTGGCCATTCAACAAGGCGTTGGCACGGGTCATGGCATCTGGGATGGGCATCAAGATGATGCGGTCGGTCTTGGCCATGCGGGTCTTGTCCCAATAGGCCACGTTCTTGACCAACTCTGCGCGTTCGCGTGGCACCAGCTTATCGAGCTTGAAGGGGCCTGTGCCTGAGGGCTGCGTTGCCAACTTGCTCCAGTCACGACCCAGCTTTTCCCACTGGGCGGGACTCGAGATCAAGAACCAAGGCAATTGGTACGGAAAGAGCGCGTCCACATCTTTGGTGGTGATCTCCACGGTGTACTCATCCACCACGCGGTACGACGCAATCGACGGAATACGGGGGCGCACTTGCGCACTTTGCTTGGCGTCAAACTGGGGCGACTTGTCGGCCAAGACTTTGTCTAAGTTCCACACCACGGCGTCAGCTTTGAGCTCAGAGCCATCATGGAACTTCACACCTTTACGCAAGGTGAACAACCATTTCTTGTTGTCTTTGGCGTCGACCTTCCAAGCGCTGGCCAAGCCTGGCACCAACTTGCCTGGACGGGTGCCAATGTTGGCCTCCCACGCAACGAGGGGGTCATACAAGGTGTGGCCCGTGAATTGGTAAGCCCCCGCACCGCGATCAGGTTGCCCCGTCGTCAATGGAATATCGGCCATCGAGATGCCGTAACGCGCCACGGTCTCGGCTTGCAAACCGCTGTGCAGCAGCAGGGCCATAGGTAAGACGACCAGCCATCGAGGGAGTTGCTTGTGAACAGATTGCATGAAGGGCTCCAATGTGAAAAGAACACTTCATGGATTGCATGCAACGTGCCAAGGTTTGTTTTTTTCCTGATGTTTTTTAAAGTGCCTTGATTTCAAAACGTTTTTTCAAAATTGCACATCTTCTCTGCTGAAAATTAACAATCATTGTGCAAAGTTAAGCGCCAGACTTGCATGCAAGCGCACCAAAAATGAACACCCTCAGCGTGCATTGCACACAAGTTGTGTGCAAACCAACAGGCGGTCAAGACGCTGCCAGTCGTCGTGCTTGGTGTATTTGATGCAAGGTGATGTTGCGCACTTGTGACTGACTGGCTTGGATGTGCGAGGTCAACACATCTTTGACAACATGGGCTTGTTGGCTCAGCACGGCCTGCAAGATACGACCGTGCTCCACGTAGGTGGCTTGGATGCGGTCTTGCAAGGTGAAATCCAAACGCCGAACGCTGCGAATGCGTTCGCTGATCTCGCGGTGAACGCGCAACATTTCAGGGTTGCCACAGGCTTGCACCAAGGCAAGATGAAAGGCCTCATCCCACTCAGCGACACGTGCACGGTCTGTGCAACGCTCACACTCGTCGACCATCCAGATGCTGACTTGTTCAGCCAACACGCTCACATCCACGGCATACGCTGCGGGATAACACAAGCGGTAAACCGCCGTGGTTTCGATCAAGATGCGCAAATCGTAGAGATGGTCGAACTTGTCAAAATCAAACGGCTTGACTTCCCACCCGCTGCGAAAGTGGACATCGACAAAGCCCTCTTGACGCAAGCGAAACAACGCCTGTCGAACTGGCGTGCGCGACACCTGATGTTGCTGACAGACCTCCATCTCGGTGAAACGGTCGCCCGGCAGCCAACGAAATTCAGAGATGTCGCGTTTGAGTTGCTCATACACCGCATCCGCGCGCGAGGGGTCACGCACCAGATGCTCGGCACTCATGCCAACAAGCTGACGTGTGCGGCGACGACGCGCCAGCCGTCAGGTGTACGCACCCAAGTTTGGCTTTGGCGTCCCGTTCGTTCGCTGCCCAACCGACGGAATTCTGTATTGGCCGTCGCAAAGTCATGACCATAGGTGGTGATGACGATGTTCATCCGCTCACGCGCCAAACCTTGTGAAGGCCTGCTGGCCCGAAACGCTTGGATGGCCGCATAGCCATACAAATTCTCGGTCGCACCGTAGCGCAAGGTGTGTGGGCTGTTGTGAAACAGCGCATCCAACACCTCTACGTCGTTGTGCACCAAGGCATGCTCATAGCACTCAAAGGCAGCACTGACCTCAGCGACCACCTCGGGTAAGTTGATGTCCATTTAAAACCCCACTTTTTTCAAACCTGCTGCACCACTTTGCGACAGTAAATGGGCCACACGAAATGCAGCCTCTTCGCGCCAAGGGGCTGCAATGACTTGCACCCCCAAAGGCATGCCACCCGTGCCTTGTGGCCACATCGGGGCCACCACCACTGGGCAGCCTGCGAACGAAATGGGTTGCGTCAGCAAACCCATGGCTGCACGGCTGGGCAACTGTTGACCATTTAGGTCCAACCACTCGGTACCAATCACTGGCGCGCTAACGGGCGTAGCGGGTGCCAACAACACATCCCATTGCTCAAACAAGGTATTCACCTTTTCGCGGTAGACACGTCGAAAGCGTTGGGCCTGCACATACCAAGCAGCTGGCTGCAAAGCCCCCGCAATGAAACGGTCCACCGACAAAGGCTCCATTGCATCCGCCTGTGTGCGCAAATGGTCCAGATGCAGTTGCCCACCTTCACTGGCCGTGATGATGAAGGCCGCCGCACGGGCCATGGCAGCTTCAGGCCAAGCCACCGTTTGCGTCACCCCCAGCGCATGTGCGGCGTCTTGCACCACCTGACGCGCAGGCGCTGTGGCGTTGTCATGAAAGAAGCCATCCAACACACCGATGCGTAAGCCATGCAAGCCTTGATGCAAGGCAGACGACACGGGCTCCACACGCTTGGCGTGGCAACCTGGGTCATGCGCATCCACACCTTGCAAGGCGTCATAGGCCAAGGCCAATCCTTGCAGCGAGTCGGCAAACGGCCCGAGGTGGTCAATGCTGTGCACAAACGGATAAGTGCCGCGCCGTGACAAGCGCCCAAAGGTGGGCTTTAAACCCCACACGCCACACAACGAGGCGGGCACACGGATCGACCCATTGGTGTCTGACCCCAAGGACAACGGCACTTGCCGTGCTGCCACCGCGGCACCCGAGCCCCCCGAAGAGCCACCTGCAATTCGGGAGAGATCGTGTGGGTTGTGACTCGGGCCGTAATGCGTGTTCTCGGTGGTGAAGCCATAGGCGAACTCGTCCATGTTCAAGGCACCCACCAACACGGCGCCAACGGCTTGCATTTGTTGCACCAAGAAGGCGTCGGCCTGGGCGGGTGGGTTGGTTTGATTCACGGTCGACCCTGCCAAAGTGACCGTGCCTTGGATGTCATAAAGGTTCTTTACCGCATAAGGCACGCCAGCCAAGGGGGGCAGTGTCTCGCCCCGCGCACGGCGTTGGTCGATGGCTTTGGCCTCTTGCGCGGCGCGTTCAAAGCAAGGTGTGGTGAAGGCGTTGACTTGCGCATCGGTTCCTTCAATGCGCTGTATGTAAGCCGCCAAAATCTCGCTGGCGGTGAACTGGCCCTTGGCAATGCCTTGGGCCACGGCCTCGGTGGAAAGTTGTTGTGTATCCATGGTCAGTGCGGCTTGGGGCAAAAGATTTCGGCAGGCTCATCGGCAGGCGTGAGGTGCGCACCTTCCAGCATCTGAGCCATGGCCACAGTGCGATGCAGATGGGCAGCCACACGCGCTGCACGCTCAGCCTCTAACGGAATGCCGAGGGTCTTGGCGTTCGTGAGCACAAAGGCCAAGGTGTCTTGCTCTGTCATTTGCGTACCTCGCGTTGGAAGATTTCAAGACTTAGCTTCTTGGCATCGATGAAGCTGGGTTGGGTCAGCGTTTCGATGGTGCGCGGACGCGCATCGTTGTAATCCAAAATTTCCGCCACTTGGGTGGGCCGTTTGGTGAGCAGCAAAATCTGATCTGCCAAATACACAGCCTCTTCCAAGTCGTGCGATACCAGCAACATGGTGGTGCCGGTTTGCATGAAAACGTCTTGCAGCTTTTCGCGAATGAACAAGGTCATCTCAAAGTCCAACGCAGAAAACGGCTCATCCAAAAACAGCACTTCCGGCTTGGGTGCCAAGGCCCGCATGATGGAGGCTGTTTGTTGCTGGCCACCGGACAACTCATAGGGGTAGCGGTTGAGGTCAAACTTCACATCGAACGAAGCCACCAACTCGTCCATGCGCTGCGCCACTTCGGCTTTGGACTTGCCTTCGAGCTTGAGCGGATACGCAATGTTGTCAATGGTGCGCATCCAAGGGAACATGGCTTCGCGGTAGTTTTGAAAGACATAGCCAATTTTGGTGTCGCTCAATGACTTGCCATCAAACAAAATCTCGCCGCTGTCGATCGGAATCAAACCCGCGATCATGTTGATCAAGGTGCTTTTGCCGCAGCCATTAGGGCCAAACACCGAGACGATCTTGTTCTTAGGAATGTCTAAGTTGAAGTTCTCATACAGCGGCCAGCCTGCAAAGTACTTGGTCATGTTGCGGATGGTGATGTGCGTGCCCGCAGGGCCCGGCACAAAGGGCGTGGGCGCAGGATCGGGGGCGATCATGGGGTTTAAGACGACGCTCATGTTTATCTACCGCTCCAATGGACGATGCGTTTCTCAAGCACCAAAAACACAATATTCAGCACATAGCCCAAGGCACCCGCCGCCAAGATGGAGGCATACATGTCACGCACATTCATGACCTGTTGCGAGTCGATGATGCGGTGGCCTAAGCCGCGCTCTGAGCCAATGAACATTTCCGCCACGATCACGATCACCAAAGACATCGACACCGCGCTGCGCAGCCCCACAAACGTGGGTTGCAAGCTTTCCCAAATCAGCACATCTTTGAAGATTTGCCAACGCGTGGCCCCCATCACCTTGGCGGCCATGACGCGTTGCTTGCGCGCATTGATCACGCCATAAGCGCTGTTGAACAGCACAATCAATAGCGCACCAAATGCGGCAATGGCCACTTTGTTGATGTCAGACACACCAAAGATCATCAAGAACAAAGGAATCAAGGCTGACGATGGCGTAGAGCGGAAGAAGTCAATGACAAACTCCACGCTGCGGTAAGCACGCTCATTGCTGCCGAGCAACACGCCCACAGGCACCCCCACCACGGCGGCAATTAAAAAAGCCTCCAGGGTGCGTACCAAGGTGTAGGCAAAGTCGCCGGACAAGCTGCCACCCGCCATGCCCACAAACAGGGTGCTGAGCGTGGTCCAAGGCGAGGGCAACAAGATAGGCGGTATCAGCTTGAAGCGGACCACCACATCCCATATGACGAACAACACCAAGGGGCCTAGCATCGGCATCAAGCGCCAAGGACTCCATCGGCTGGCCGTTGGAACCACAGTTGGCACGGGAGACGCCAAGCCCTTTTGTGCGGCGTTCATGAAAACAGCGGTGGAGGCTTCGTGCATGGCTTAGCCTTTGTAGAGCATGGAGTCGACCAACAGACGCGAGGGGAAGATGCCCTTGTCTGAGAACAGGTCAAAGAACTTCTGGAAGTACGCAATGTCCTTGGCGGTGAACTCGTTGTACATGGTGTAGGCCGCCATGGGCACCTCGGCGGTGAGCGCGCCTTCGATGGCGGTGTAGCCCTTGAGGTATTGACGAGACTCCGTGGCGTTGCTGCGCACATAGGCAATGCCTTTGGCGTACGCTGTAACGAACTTCTTGGTCTCCACGGGGTACTTCTTCACGAAATCGGCCGTCAATGACGCAGAACCCCCGAACCAAGGTGCCATCGCATCGCCCAAGATGTATTTAGAAATCACACCCGCCTCCAACACGCGGGTGGTGTTGTTCAACCGACCAATGGTGCCTGTGGGCTCCAAGGTGTAAACGGCATCGACTTGCCCTGCGGCCAATGCGGCGACGTGCTGGCTGATCGGCAACTCAATGACCGTGGCGCCTGTGGCACCCGCACGCTCTAAAACAGTACGGGCCAAAGTCAAGTTTTGAATGCCGGGGCCAGACGCGACTTTTTTACCTTTCAGCTCCGCCATGGTTTTAACGGGGCTGGCCAAGGGCACCAAAAATTCGTCCAACACGTGCGTCACGTTGCTGGGGTTAGACGCAAAGATCTTGAAGGTTCCGGGCGCGGCCAATTCACCAATGGCCAAGTTGGCTGAGCCGGTGCCGTTGGCGCTGCCATCGCAACGACCTGCCAACATGGCTTCCATGATCTGTGCTGCCCCAGCGAACTTGACACCCTCAACGTCGAGCCCTGCTTCTTTGAAGTAGCCCTTTTCCAACGCCGCATAAAACGGCAAACCAGCCGCAATGGGCCAATAGCCAATGCGAATCTTCGGGGTGCTTTGCGCACTCACAATGGCAGGCGCACCTAAAACGCCCAACGCAGCTGTAGCAGCACCGGCTTGCAACAGCTTGCGACGTGATGTGGTGACTTGTGTGTCTGTGGTGTTGAGGTTGGCAGTCATGAAAGCTCCTAGACGTGGATAAAAAAGGGAATGAAAAATCAGGCGACCGCTGACGTAAGGCTCGCGATATACGCGCGCCAACCGCCAAAATCTGTGATGTCTGTGGCGCCGATCAAGGCTTGAGGCTCACAAAGAAAACCTTGAACGGTTGAACCGTCCGCAAGTTGCAATGTGCCAATGCCCAGTGGTGAAGGAATCAACGCGACAAAGGAGCCGAAGTGCGCCAAGGGCATTTCCCAGATCTCTAATGCGATGGGTGCGCCCTGCCCGGCTTGAACGCGCAACAAACCTGGCTTAGGAGGTTGAGCGTTAGGCAACGCAAAGAATCGGTAATCGGGTTCCGTGTGTGCCGGTCCAATCAAGCGTGCACCGCGCTCCGTCAACTGAACGTTCAAAGGCATGCCACTCAGGTGCGCCCCAACCACAGCAACACGAACTGTGTCTGGCGCTGTCAGTCCTGCAATGGCTTGAGGCGCTGGCAGTGGCACATCGGTGGCACCTTGCAACAAACCTGTCGCGTGGTGGTAGCGCTGGCCTAGCTCAGCCAATTGCCAGTCACTGCCAGCACGCCCAATCAAGGTGATGCCAAAGGGCAACCCATCAGGGCGAATTTGGCTGGGCACAGACAGCGCAGCGTAATCAAACAAATTGACGAAGTTGGTGTACTGCCCCAAATTGCGATTGAGCACCACAGGGTCTGCTTGCATTTGCGCCATCGTGTAATGCGTGGGCGCGGTAGGAACGAGCAACACATCAATGTGTTGCCACATGCGCTCCGCCTGTTTTTCGAGGCGCTTGAGTTCAATCTCGGCACGAATGTAATCAGCCGCGCTGTACTGACGGCCTTTGGCGATGATGCTGCGAACGGGTTCGACGACTTCTGTTTCGTGCGCATCAAAGAACGTTTGAATCGCGGCGTAGCGTTGACTCACCAACGCGCTTTCGTAAAGCATGTTGGCCGCTTGCGACAAAGGTGCGTAATCGATGGTGACGGCCTGTCCACCCAAACGCGTCAAGTTCTGGATCGACTGTGCAAACGCAGCTTCAGCCAAAGCATCACCAAAAAAGTTCAACGCATTCGGTACACCAAATCGAAAACTGGGTGGCAGCGGTTGAGACGCCATCGCCACACGACATGAAAATGGGTCGGCTTCGTCATAGCCCATGCAGGCACCCAATACTTGCGCCGCGACAGACACCGTACGCGCAAAGATCGACACGCAATCTACGTTTTGGGCAGCAGGCACCACACCCCGTGCAGAAATCAAACCCCGCGAAGGCTTCAAGCCCACGATGTTGTTCAGGCCCGCAGGCACACGGCCAGAGCCTGCGGTATCGGTCCCTAAAGCAAAGTCCACCTGCCCCGTGGTGACCACATAGGCAGAGCCTGAACTCGAGCCGCCTGAGACATACGCAGCATCAAAGGCATTCGGCACCGCACCATACGGAGAACGCGTGCCGTTCAGACCACACGCAAATTGATCGAGGTTAGTTTTGCCCTGCAAAACAGCCCCTGCATTCAGGAGACGCTGAACGACCTGGGCATTTTCAAATGCCGCATAAGCAAATGCAGGGCAACCTGCCGTGGTCGTGAGACCCAACACATCCATGTTGTCTTTGACCGCAAAGCTCAAACCTTGCAATGGCCCCAAGTCCGGCTCGAACAACGCAGCTTTCGCCTGCGCTGTCTGTGACACGCGTGTGATCCACCCGGCATCACCGGCTTGGTTCAACGCAGCGTCTGTACTGCGCGTGATTGCTGTGAACTCTTGTGACACCATCTTTGTGCATCCCATCTTGTATTCAAGATCGAATGCAAGGCGTGTGCCAAGTTTTGATCAGATGGTTTTTTTCACCACAACACGACAGTCGCCACAGAAAAAAGCAGATGTGCCGAGCAATTGCCGGAACGAACCCAGCGCACGCGGCTTGTGCACACCACACTTCATACAACTCATGGTTTCACCCGTACGCATTCCTTCATAAGGGGATCCTGATTTTTTAGATTTATAGCGAAGCCCATCACTAGAAATCATTGTTTTCTCTGTCAATGCCGACCCCATACGTCAATTGGCTGAGCGGATCATGTTGCGCACAACAGGATAGATCTGAGCTTCCCAACGGCGGCCGTTGAACACCCCATAGTGACCCACACCCGCTTGCAGATGGTGCGTTTTTCGGTACGCAGGCAAGAGGCTGCACAGGTCTTGTGCGGCCAAGGTTTGACCCATGCCGCAAATGTCATCGCGCTCGCCTTCGACGGTGAGCAAAAAGGTTTTACGGATCGCCTTCATATTCAAAGCTCGGCCTTTGTAGGTCAAGAGCCCCTTGGGTAAAAGGTGCTCTTGAAACACATTCTTGACCGTCTCTAAATAAAAAGGCCCCGACAAATCCATGATGGCGAAATACTCTTTGTAGAAGTCGCGAATCAAATCGGCTTTTTCGTCCTCACCATTCACGCGATGTTCATACAAAGTTTTGAAGGACTGGCGATGACGGTCTAGGTTCATGTTCAAAAACGCCATCAGCTGCATGAAGCCCGGGTACACGCGTCGACCCACCCCTTTGAAGTGCAGAGGCACCATGCCCACGAGTTTTTGCTCAAACCATTCAATCGGTTTGGTCATGGCCAGCTCATTGACTTGTGTGGGGTTGACGCGTGTATCAATCGGACCAGCCATCAGGGTCAAACTGGCGGGTTGGCAATCGCTGCGGTCTTCCGCCATCACGGCGGTTGCAGCCAAACAAGCCACAGTAGGCTGGCACACGCCCATCAAATGGGTATTCGGCCCCAAGTGCTGCATGAACCAAATGATGTGTTCGATGTACTCATCCAATCCAAAAACACCTTCGCTCATAGGAATGTCACGAATGTTTCGCCAATCGGTCAGGTACACCTCGTGGTCTTGCACCAAGGTCTGCACCGTGCCACGCAGCAAGGTGGCAAAGTGCCCAGACATGGGGGCAACCAACAACACCTTGGGTAAATCAATCGCGTCTTCACGCTTGAAGCACATCAAGTCACAAAACGGCGTGCCATACACCTTGCTCTCCAACACCGGCACGGCAACACCTCTGGCATTCATCACAGGTGCGATGTTGTATTCGGGACGCACATGGGTAAAGCCCAACAGCGCGATTTGTTCGTAATAAGCAGCCATGCGCTGCAAAGGTGTGATGCGTTTGCCATCAAACCAGGTCAAACTGATGTCACGGGCATGCTCGGCAAATTTCCGTATGGGGTCGGACAGGTCTGCCACCACTTGGTAGTTCTGATAAATCATCACGGCCTCTTTCATCACCCGCAGGTGCTGTGTACTTCAAGAGGGTGGTGCAAGAGCCGTGCCACGCATGGCATATCTTTTGCAACGTTTGTGTCACACCTAACACAAAGCAGATCAACACTATGGCCAAGACGACGCTCACCATCAGCAGCAAGAACTACTCCTCTTGGTCACTGCGAGGCTGGCTGATGGTCAAACTCGCAGGCCTTGCCTTCGAGGAAGTACCTGTGGCAACCGACAACGTCGATGCACGCGCAGAGCTTTTGTTGCTCTCACCCTCCATCCTCGTACCTTGCTTAGAACATGGCAAAGCAAAGGTGTGGGACACCTTAGCCATGGGTGAGTACCTCAACGAGATCGCACCAAAAGCAGCACTGCTGCCCACCAACGCGGTGCACCGCGCACATTGCCGGTCCATTTGTGGCGAGATGCATTCGGGCTTTTCAGCACTGCGTGCATCATTGCCCATGAACATCAAAGGCCATTTCAAAAAATTCAAAGTGTGGTCAAAAGCACAACTTGACATTGACCGCGTGCTCTTCATCTGGCGCGATTGCCTCACCAGTTACAAAGGTCCGTTTTTATTTGGCAAGAAGCCCACACTCGCGGACTGCATGTTCGCCCCCGTGGTGACACGCTTCATCACCTATGGCATTGCCCTCGATCCTGTGTGCGCAGCCTATTGCCAGAAAATTTTGTCGATGCCCGAGATGAAGGAGTGGATGGCAGCCGCAACTGCAGAGCCAGACGATATTGAAGAACTTGAAGTGGAGTTTTAACCATGAGTACCGCCGTTTCTAAAACCATTGCTTACGAAAGTCACACCGACTTCTCTCACGTCAAACCCGAAGACACCCAGTTCTTACCCGGCGGTTTGCGCGACTTCTTTTTATACCGTGACTTAGGCGTCGCCAAAGCCACACGCGGTAAGGTGATTGCACACATCGCCAAAGCCAACATGCCACCTGACAACGGGACAGGTTGGCACTACCACGTGGCTGAATTTCAGATCGTCATCATGCTCAAAGGCTGGGCAAGATTTATGTACGGCGAAACTCCGACGCTGGTCTCTGCCGGCGACTGCCTGCATCAACGCCCCGGCATCGTGCACTACTTGTTCGACTACTCGCCTGATATGGAGTATCTTGAAATTGTGGGACCTGCTGACTTTGAGTCGATTCCTGTCGAAGGGCCTTGTGCGGTGCCACAAATTACGCCTTGGGTGAAGTGACTGTCTCTCTCGCAAAGAACATAAAAAGACCACCTGAGGGTGGTTTTTTTATTGACTGAGCTGATGCTCGAAACTCACGACTAGTCCATCAACTTCATCACACACATTCCGAAATTTTCTGTACCTTTACGGAGTCCAATTTCTTCACATTTTTTCTGCGCTTCATCAAAGCCAAATGTTCTCTTATTTCCACGGTTCGGTTCGAGTTGAGTCATGCTGACTTTGATGGCGCTGAGATATAGATGGGATGGAGCATTGCTGTCATTGCTAAAAAATGGAGATCTTGACGATTTAGCGCCCCCGATGACTAATTTCCCAAGCCCACCCAAATCTCCGATCACTTGACCGTCTACTTCCTGACCAATCGATACCTTTACTTTTCTGTATCCTTCTTTTTGACAAGTCACTTGAATCGGGGATTCTGATGTGAGTACATCTACCGCCCCAGGAGTCATGACCGACCAAGCACCTTTATCGTTGGTCAATTCACACCTAGCACCATTGACAATCGCGCCGTCGGATAACAAAGCTGTGACATGAACTTGTTGTTTTTCTTCTTCAGAAGGGACGGATGCACAAGAACACAAAGCGAGTAAGGCCAGCATTGCGACACACTTAAAAATAGAATTTGCATCGCTCGCTTGGTTGGATTTTTTATTCATTTAAATCTACCCTCTGTTCATTGATAAGTCACGGTAAAAAACCCATCCCTCTTGCGAGCGATGGGTTTTTATGCTTCTAAGTATCTATCTGGCCTATACCAATTTAAAAATTAGAAACCGAAGCGATAGCCAACAGCGACTGTGCTGTATGTACCTGCAGAGCTAACAGCAACAGTTTTGTTGTCAGTTGCTGTGTAACGGGCATAGACGGCTGAAGTGGCTTGAGTGTCCAAGAAGTAGTCGTAGCCTAATGAGTAGTAATCGGCAGTGTTAGATGTAGAACCCGCCACAGCCTTGTTGTCTTTATACGTACCCAACGTGAGGGACATCTGATTTTGTCCTTTTACATACACTGCGCTTAAGGCTGTGTGCGTGCGATCTGCGACAGCACCGCTATCCGCTTTTTGTGTGTCGTAGAGCCCCATCACTTTCAAGCCACCGCCCACGTTATAGCTAGCGCCCAAAGAATTAACAACGTAGTCCTTTGTCGCGCTCAATGATGCGTTAGCAGCATTAGCGTTGCCGGTAGCGCCACCAGCCACTTCGTTTTTCAAAGAAGCAAAACCCACAGACAGAGGGCCATTGTTGTAGCTCAAGCCGTATTCGGTGACACCCGCAGTATTTTGCGCGGTTGAGCCATCCGTATTTTTGGCAGAGTACAGCAGCGACGCTTTGAAGCCATTGAAGGTCGGTGTGGTGTATTTGGCAGTGTTGTCGAAACGAACCACACTGTTTGCGTAAGTTCCAAAACTGCTGCCAACTGCTGTGCCATATGGTTGGTAAAACAACGTGTTAAAAAACGTAGCCGTATTCACACGACCAGCTTGAATCATGCCGAAGCCACCAGTCAAGCCAGCCTGAACCTCACCGTTAGCCCAGGTCGTGGTATTTTTTGCAGCAACGCCTGGATTAAAGAAGTCAGTTTCAATGGTGAAAATACCTTTGATACCGTTACTCAAAGGCACATCGCCTTTGACAACAACGCGAGTCAGATCCGCGTAGGAGCCATCGACCGTATTGGTTGTCAGGCTAGGAGTTTTGGTGCTAGCGTAGCCTAAGTCAAAAACACCACTGATGCTTACATCAGCGTGGGCACTCATTGCAGCCACAGAGAGTGCTGAAATAATGAATGGGCGCAGGGAACTTTTTTTCATGGAAACTCCTTAAGTTAGTTGCGTTCAACGCGCGATACATAACGCAATTTCCAAGCCAAATAAAACAACTCTGTCAACATGCATCTCGCATCAACTGCGTGCATACATTCACACCAGCGAATGCTTAGCCACCAACTGTGTGCACAAACGCACTGAGATGAATCTTTGAAAATAAAAAAGCCACCCGAAGGTGGCTTTTAAAAGAACCGTATCAACGATTTACTTAGCGCCCGGCACTTTGCCTTCCACGCCTTTGACGTAGAAGCTCACACCGCTCAAGAACTTATCGTCGGCAACTTCATCCTTCTTCAACACTTCTTTGCCTGTGTTGTCGAGCAATGGTCCTTTCCAGATGACGAAGCTGCCATCTTTCAAACCTGCTTTGACTTGTTCCACTTTGGCTTTGGTGTCAGCTGGCACGTCTTCAGCGATGGACACGATGTCAATCGCGCCGTCTTTCACGCCAGACCAGGTGTGACCGCCGCCTGTCCACTTGCCTTCCAAGGCTTGACGGGTGGCGTTGATGTAATAAGGCGTCCAGTTGATCACGGCAGAAGCCAAGTGGGCTTTGGGGCCGTAAGCAGTCATGTCAGAGTCCCAACCAAAAGCGCGCTTGCCTTTGTCTTGGGCTGTTTTCAACACGGCAGGAGAGTCGGTGTTTTGGAACAAGATGTCAGCGCCACCGTTGATCAGCGATGTGGCGGCTTCTGTTTCTTTCGGTGGATTGAACCACTCGTTGACCCACACCACTTTGGTCTTGACCTTGGGGTTGCTCGATTGCGCGCCCAAGGTGAAGCTGTTGATGTTGCGGATAACTTCAGGAATCGCGATAGAGGCCACCACACCCAAGGTGTTGGTTTTGGTCATCTTGCCTGCGATCACGCCTGCCATGTATGCGCCTTCGTAAGTGCGGCTGTCGTAGGTGCGCATGTTGGCAGCTTGCTTGTAGCCTGTGGCGTGCTCAAACTTCACATCGGGGGTATCAGCCGCCACTTTGAGCATGGGCTCCATGTAGCCAAAGGTGGTGCCAAACACCAGCTTGTTGCCTTGACCGACCATGTCACGAATCACGCGCTCAGCATCCGCCGACTCGGGCACGTTCTCGACAAACGAGGTTTGGATCTTGTCGCCGAACTCTTTTTCCAAGGCCTTGCGTGCGTTGTCGTGCGCAAACGTCCAGCCGCCGTCGCCCACAGGGCCGACATAGGCGAATGCAATTTTCAATGGCTCGGGCTTGGCCGCAGCAGCAGGCGCTTCAGCAGGCTTGGCTTCTTCTTTTTTGCCACAGCCCACCAGCACCGCAGCAGCTACAGCGCTCAAAGCAGCAACGTGCATCCAACGACGTTTGAACATGTCAGTCATGAAATTTCCTTTGAAAGAGAGGTTAAGTAAGCGAACAATTTATGTTCCGGGGAAAAACGGTTTACCAATCGAAGCGGGCATGTTCACGCGCAACCAACGCGGATTGCGTGAAATCAAAGCCAACACCACGATGGTGGCGAGGTAAGGCAGCATGCTCAAGAACTGGCTAGGCACATCCACGCCGGACGCCTGTAAATGAAATTGCAGCATCGTGACACCACCAAACAGATAAGCACCAAGCAACACGCGTGCCGGACGCCAAGTGGCAAAGGTCGTGAGGGCCAATGCGATCCAGCCTTTGCCTGCGATCATGCCTTCCACCCAGAGCGGTGTGTAGACGATGGAGATGTAAGCCCCTGCCAAACCGCACAACGACCCGCCAGCGATCACCGCCAACAAACGGATGCGACGCACGGGATAACCCAAAGCATGCGCGGACTCTGGCGACTCGCCCACGGCGCGCAACACCAAGCCCACACGGGTGCGGTAGAGGAAGTAAATCAAAGCGAAGGTCAGTGCAATCGCGCCGTACACCAGCGGATGGTGTCTGAACAAAGCCGGGCCTATGAGTGGCAGGTCGGCCAAGAAGGGCACCTCAAACTGCATGCGCTCGGGCAACTTGGCCTGCACAAAGCTCGTTCCCACAAACGCGGAGAAGCCGCCGCCAAACAAACTGAGCGCGAGACCCGTGGCGTACTGGTTGGTGTTCATCCAAATCACCAACAGCCCAAACAACGCCGCCATCACCGCGCCAGCGCCCATACCCGCCAACAAGCCCAGCACATCGCTGCCTGTGATGGCCACCGTGGCGAAGCCCGCAATGGCGGCGCACAGCATCATGCCCTCGGCCCCTAAATTGACGATGCCTGCTTTTTCGTTGATCAAAAGGCCCAGCGATGCCAGCGCCAAAACAGTGCCCGCATTCATGGTGGCGGCCCACAACAGTGCGTAAGTTTCCATCACAGTGCCCCCTCAGAACGCGAAGTCGATGGGCTAGACACCCAGCGCACACGGTATTGCATCAAGGTGTCGCAGGCCAACAACGTGAACAACAACAAGCCTTGAAACACGCCCGTCAACGAACGGGGTAGTCCTAAGCGCGATTGCGCCAACTCACCACCGATGTAGAACATGCTCATCAACACCGCCGACAGCACCATGCCCACCGGATGCAAGCGCCCCACAAACGCCACGATGATGGCGGCAAAGCCATAGCCCGCAGGCACAAAGGGCGTGAGCTGACGCAAAGGCCCAGCCACTTCCAAGCCGCCTGCCAAACCCGCAGCAGCACCAGACGTGAGCAAGGCGAGCCACAGGGCCTTGCGCGATGAGAAGCCGGCGTAACGGGCCGCGTCGGGCGCCAAGCCGCCCACCTGCTGCACAAAACCGGCATGTGTGCGAAACAAAAACACCCACAAGCCCGCAGAACCGGCCAGTGCCAACAGCACACCGATATTCACACGGGTCCCCGTGATGAGTTTGGGAATTTGCGTGATGGCATCAAAGGTTTTGGTTTGCGGGAAGTTGTAACCCAAGGGGTCTTTCCATGGACCGTAGACCAAGTAGTTCAGTGCCATCACAGCCACGTACACCAACATGAGGCTGACCAAAATCTCGCTGGCATTGAAGCGATCACGCAGCACCGCAGTGAGGCTGGCCCACACCATGCCGCCCACCACGCCAGCGAGCAAAATCAACACCCAAAAGCCAGAGCCCGTGTTGGCATCGGCCATCAAGGCCACGCCCGAGGCAAAGACCGCGCCCATCACGAACTGACCTTCGGCACCAATGTTCCAGACGTTGGAGCGAAAACACACGGCGAGCCCCAAGGCAATCAGCAACAGGGGCGTTGCTTTGACCATCAGCTCAGACAAGGCATACACGTTCTTGATCGGCTCCCAAAAGAACACGCCCAAGCCACGCACGGGGTCTTTGCCCAAGGCCATGAAGAGTCCAACGCCCAAGATCACCGTGATGGCCAAGGCCAACACGGGTGAGGCATAGCGCCAAAGCGTGGATGGCTGCGCACGAGGCTCAAGGCGCAGCATGGGCCACCTCCTCTTGTACGACTGCCGGTGTTTTCCACAAGCCACTCATCCAAGCACCAATGCGTGACACGCTGGCCTCTTCACGGCTCAGCGCTGGCGACAACTCACCATGCGCGATGACATGCAAACGGTCTGACAGTTCCAACAATTCGTCCAACTCCTCACTCACCACCAGCACCGCACAGCCTGCATCACGCAGGGCCAGCAATGCGGCGCGAATTTGTGCCGAAGCACCCACGTCCACACCCCACGTGGGCTGCGACACGATCAACAGCTTCGGGGCCGCTTCGATTTCGCGTCCCATCAAAAACTTTTGCAAGTTACCACCTGACAGCGAACGCGCTGCGGCATCGGGGCCACCCGCTTTGACTTGGTAGCGCGCGATGATGGCCTCGGCTTGAGTTTGCAAGGTCTTCAAGTTCAGCCAACCCAGCGCCTTGAGCCAGCCCGTGCTAGCCACCGCTTCATGGCGGGTGAGCAACAGGTTTTGCGCCAAACTCAGACTGGGCACAGCCCCTCGCCCTAAACGCTCTTCAGGCACAAAATGCAAGCCTTGCGTACGGCGTTGGTCAGGGCTCCATCGGCCGACCGATTGGCCGGACAAAGCAATGCTGTCGTGCGGGGCACGTCGGTCTTCACCCGATAAGGCAAACAGCAACTCACGCTGGCCGTTGCCCGACACACCGGCAATGCCCACCACCTCACCTGCGCGCACGTGCAAGTTGAGGCCCTTCAAGTCCACGCCAAACGGATCGTCAGACATCAAACGCAAATCGCGCACTGTCAACACCTCTGCGCCGGGCTGGTGTGTGCGCACGTTCAGTTCAGGCGGCAAGCTGCCAATCATGAGTTGACTCAGCGACGCGTTGGTTTCTTGGCGCGGATCGCACACACCGGTCACGCGACCGGCACGCATCACGGTGCATGCGGTGCACAACGCACGAATTTCGTGCAATTTGTGGCTGATGTACAAAATGCTGCGCCCTTCAGATGCGAGTTGACGCAGCACCACAAACAATTTCTCCACCGCCTGTGGCGTTAGCACCGAGGTGGGTTCGTCCAAGATCAAAAGTTGCGGGTTGGTCAACAACGCGCGGATGATTTCCACCCGCTGCATTTCACCCACACTCAAGGTGTGCACCAAGCGTTGCGGGTCAATGTCCAAGCCATATTGCGAAGCAGTGTCGGTGATGCGCTGGGTGACCTCGGCGAGGCTCAGTGACTTGTCCAAGCCCAGCCACACGTTTTCGGCCACGCTGAGCGTGTCGAACAAACTGAAGTGCTGAAACACCATGCTGATGCCCAAGCGGCGCGCCTCTTGCGGGTTGCGAATGTGCACCGTTTCACCGTTGAAACGCATCTCACCCGCATCGGGCTTCACGGCGCCGTAGATGATCTTCATCAACGTTGACTTACCCGCCCCGTTTTCACCCAACACGGCGTGGATTTCGCCAGGTTGCACAGTCAAACTGACGGCATCGTTGGCCACCACAGCGGGGTAGCGCTTGGTGATTTGCGCGAGAGACAAACGGGGACTGGACATTACAAAACATCGAAGCTCGTGAAGCACATAAGGTTAACAGCACGCAAGGGCCGTGCCCGCGACACCCAGCCCCAGACAAACCCCTTAAATGCCAGACAATCCCAGCATGAGCAAAACCATCGTTTACCCACAAAAAGTCGAATTTGGCGATTGCGATCCAGCGCGCATCGTCTGGTTCCCCAACTTCTTTCGCTGGATTGACGCGGCATCGCGCCACTTCTTTGTGCAATGCGGCGTGCCGTCTTGGCACGAGACTGAGCAAACCTTGGGCGTGATCGGCACGCCGTTGGTCGACACGCATGCACGATTTGTCAAAACTGCCAGTTATGGTGATTTACTGGAAATTCACACCAGCATCACCGAATGGCGTGAAAAAAGCTTCGTGATGCATTACGACATTCGCCGTGGCGAAGACTTGATCATGGCATGCGACGAGGTGCGCATCTTTGCCGCACACCGCGAAGGCGCCAACGCCTCGCAGCCCGGCATCCGTGCGGTGGCCATTCCGCCATCCATTCGCAGCCTGTGCGATTAAAGCACCAGCATCGCCCGAAAGTCGTTGACGTTGGTGTGCGTGGGGCCGGTGATGACCAAGTCACCCACCGCACTGAAAAAACCATAGGCATCGTTGCGGTCTAAGCAGTTGGCAGGCTTGACGCCTTGCGCCTCGGCACGAGCCAAGGTGTCGGGTGACACGGCGGCACCGGCGTTGTCTTCGATGCCGTCAATGCCGTCGGTGTCCGCCGCGATGGCCCACACCCCCGCCTGCGCTTGAAGGGCCACAGCCAGTCCCAAGCAAAACTCGCCGGCCCGACCGCCGCGACCTTTGGGCGCTCCCTCGGGTTGCTTGCGAATGGTGACCGTGGTTTCGCCACCACTCAAAATGACGCAGGGTTTTTGAAACGGGCCTTTGCCATGCGCCGCAGCGCGCGCCAAAGCGGCATGCACCTTGCCCACTTCACGTGACTCGCCTTCGAGCTCATCGCTCAAGACATACGCATTCAAACCCGCGGCACGAGCCAACTCAGCCGCGGCATCGAGCGATTGCTGGGGTGTGGCAATCATGTGAACCGGCTGCTTGTCCCATTGCGCACTTGGCTTGGGCGTTTCTAACGTGCCTGCCTTTAACGCGGCTTCAACCGCGGCAGGCACCTCAATTTTGTAGCGCTGCAAAATCGCCCACGCATCGGCGCAGGTGGTGCGGTCGGCCACGGTGGGGCCGCTGGCAATGACCGAGGGGTCGTCACCTGGGACATCACTGATGGTCAGCGTCACCACTTGCGCGGGTGCACAAGCTGCGGCCAAACGACCGCCTTTGATGCGCGACAAGTGTTTGCGCACACAGTTCATCTCGCCAATGTTGGCGCCACTGTTGAGCAAGTCGCGGTTGATGCGCTGCTTGTCTTCCAGAGTCAAACCTTCGGCGGGCAAGGTCAACAAGGCCGAGCCGCCGCCTGAAATCAAAAACAACACCAAGTCGTTTTCGGTCAAGCCTTGGGTCAATTCCAAAATGCGTTCGGCAGCGGCCAAACCTGCGACATCAGGTACAGGGTGCGAAGCCTCGACCACCTCAATGCGCTCAGGCAAGCCTGCAGGACGTGGCGGGATGTGGTGATAACGCGTGACCACCAAACCCGACAGCGGTTTGTCAGCGGGCCACAACGCCTCCACCGCTTGCGCCATGGCGCCACCCGCTTTGCCAGCGCCTAGCACCACCGTGCGCCCCTTGGGCGGGTTGGGCAAATACGCGGCTGTGTTGTGCAGCGGCAAGGCGCGCAACACCGCGGCGTCGTACAGCTGGCGTAAAAAAACCTGCGGCTGTGCGGACACAGCTGCAGGCGACTGAAAAACAGAGGGGGTCGAAGAAATCAGAGGAAGCTCACTTTTTGCCGAGACCCAAACGCGCAGCACCTTCGGTGTAGAGCTGGGTGCGTTCTTTCATGAAGGCATCCATTTGATCCACACCGATGTTGACCAATTCAAAGCCGTTTTTGGCTGCGAGTTCTTTCATTTCGGGGTCGTTGTTGAGGTTGGCCCACAGATCAGACAAACGCTTGCGCTGCTCGGGCGTGGCTGATTTTGGCACGCCAATGCCACGATATGCGCCGTCCACCCAGTTCACACCCAACTCTTTGAACGTGGGCACATCGGGCATCAGCGGATGACGTTGCTCCATCGCCACGGCCAAGGCGCGCACCCGCGTTTTGTTGTTGATGGCAAACGGCGTGTAAGTGATGGCGCCATCGACTTGGCTACCCAACACGGCAGTGGTCATGTCACCCGTTCCTTTGAAGGGGATGTAGATGGTTTTGACGTTAAAAGCTGCGTTCAAACGTTCATGTGCGGCATGGTTGGCCGAGTTCAAACCCGAACCACCCAAGGACAACTTGCCCGGCTCTTTTTTGGCCGCGGCCAAAAACTCGGCAAAAGTTTTGATCGGGCTGGCGACTGGCACCACCAAGATGTCGGGGGTGTAGTGGAACCAATACACCGGCGTGACGTCAGCGGTCTTGTACTGCACTTGGCCCTCGATGGGTTGGAACACGATGTGCGGCAAATTGATACCCACCACGTTCACACCATCAGCGGGCAAGCTGTTCATCTGCGTCCACATCAAGGCGCCGCCGGCACCTGCCTTGTACTGCACGACGGTGTCAATGGCCGCGCACTTCTTTTTCAGGACCGCCTGCTGATGGCGTGCCGACAAGTCGGACTCGCCACCAGGTGGGAACGCCTGCCAGTACTGCACGTTTTTATCGGGGCAAGGCTGGGCAAAAGCGGCTGTGGTGAGCAGCGCAGACAGAGCGGTCAGAACACGCAAAGGCAATTTAAAACGCATGGTGAGGTCTCCAGTTTTAATTCGTTAAACCGTCAAG
>Ga0213920_1000208_pt1 | contig 55385 bp, 51 predicted proteins | sample McNCre1117MG_FD_161054 | JGI IMG/M metagenome (GOLD analysis project Ga0213920, IMG submission 161054) | Freshwater microbial communities from McNutts Creek, Athens, Georgia, United States - 11-17 MG | ecosystem: Environmental > Aquatic > Freshwater > Creek | place: USA: Georgia | collected...
GCATCATTGGTCATCATGGTTACAGACTAGTTGACAGATAAAGCGGCTTGTTAGACTTGTGGCTGCTCGTCAACGCGGGCGTGCCCTCGTAGCTCAGTGGATAGAGCAAGAGCCTTCTAATCTCTTGCTGATGTAAATGGCTAATCCTTGTAAGTCCTGGAATCTAGGCGGTTGTCCAATAAATCTCTAACTTTTTTTGCCTAAATCTTTAAAAGTTATGGAACGTTGTGGAAACAGCCGCCGACTCTAAGTCGTACGAAGTCGTGTGGAAGGTCCACACACTTCTGACAAGGAGTAAGAGATGGCAAACAAGGCTAAGAAGAAATCAAACTACCGTCAGTTCGGTTCAGTGAAGATTCTTGATTCTGGTAAGTTCCAGGCATCGTATAAGCGCAACATTGGTGGCAAGACTAAGACTTTCTATGGCCCTCAGGCGTTCAACACCAAGACAGAAGCGAATAACTGGCTAACCATGGAAGCGAATCTTGTTCTAACGAACAAGTGGACAGTGCCTGGTGATGCGAATCCGATGAACACTGAGGCGCCAACTTTTGGTGTCTACGCTGCCCGCCACATAAAGCTACAGACCAACTCAAAGGGAATTCACCTCAAGCCTTCGACAGCGGAGAAGTACGAGAGCTACATCACCAAGTACCTTGATGATTTCGAGAACTTGCCAATAACTTCCATCACAAAGTCGATGGTTGACGAGTGGTGGCTTAGGGCAACTTCAAATGGCAAGCTCACAACCGCAAGTAAGGCATACAAGTTCATGCACTGCGTTTATGTACGTGCTGAAAAGGACGGTTGGATGGGTGACCGCACCAACCCTTGCCAGGTAAAAGGGGCTCAGAATGCCTCAACGGGTCGTGCTACTTACACGCCGACCATGGATGAAGTGGTTGCAGTTGCCAACGTAATCAAACCCGAGTACCGTGTCATCGTCCTTCTGGCTGCTTACGCTGCGCTTCGTTTCGGTGAGGTGACGGCACTCAAGCGAAAGCACTTTATCTCTCAAACTATCGACGGTAAGTCTCGTTGGGCAGTCGAGATTGAAGAGGCCGTGACTTACGTCAAGAAGCAGTTCATTGTTGGCACGCCTAAGAATCAGAAAGGTGCTGACACTGTTGTCATCACTTCTGCTCTTACGGAAATCATCGGGCAGCACCTTGAGCACATGGTGAGCAAGGATGCAGATGCATTGGTCTTTGCGACTGCTGACGGTGGCTATTTGCGCAATGACGTGTTTGCAAAGGCTCTAAAGGCTGCTGTTAAGAAAGCTGGGCTAACTGGCAAAGGCATCACCCCTCACTCGCTCCGTCGTGCAGGTGGAACCGAATACGGAAATAGCGGCGCAAACCTATCGGAGGTAAAGGACTTCATCCGTGACGCCAGCACAAATGCCGCAATTCGCTATGTTCAGTCAACTAACCGCACAATCCTCTTGGCAGAGTCCATGTCGGCCCCTTTCGCAGTTAGCGAACCACCTCTGGATTAGCACCTCCAGGCATGCAATAATCTACTTGTTGGTTTACAACCTTCGGACGGCGTGGCTTACAAAGCCCGTCTCAGGCAACTGAGGACGTATAACTCGCTGTGTAAAGACGGCTTAGTGGAGCCCAGGGTAAGTGCCCTATGGCAGTAGTCGCAAATCAAGATGACGCACCCTATTTAATGGGACGTCTTTGTTTGCGAAAGCCAATAATCATGTACGCAGAGTGGTACACCGTCGCCCAAGTTGCAGCAAAAGAAGACTGCTGTGAGAAAACAATCCGTAACTACATCAAACTCGGATACCTAAAGGCCCACCGTCGTGGCCGCCGTAACATCTTCATCCACATCGATGATTACGACAACATGTACCGTCCATACGGCAAGTCATACCTACGCAAGTTCTAGGGATGGCTGGGACTATGAGCACGAAAAACGACAAGAATGTCTTACTAACAGACACAGAAACTACTTCAAACGAAGTACCACTGTCCCTACCGACCGATGGTGACTGGGGTGTGGATACAGTCAACCTGTCCTTTCCCGTATGTCTTTCTGCATGCAATGAGTCTTCCTCTATGTGGACTAAGAGCAGCAGCTTAATCGACCTGGAAACTGGGCAGGAATACAGCGGGTGGACGGGCTGTCACTCAACTTCATTTGGTGAGGTCCGTGTGAGCCTCAATGTCACCAAGCAGCGTTGCTACCTTCAGTTCAACGCAGCACGCCTATTGCATGGGAAGTCAAAGGAACTTCTCCCACCTGCGGCCTTGAAACCGTTGGTGGGAAACCTGCTGGAAGACCTGCAATACGCAGTAATGCCTGACTTTGACATCGATGAGCATGTCGGTGTACTAAGTCGTCGAGCAACCTGGGCCTCGGAAGTGAAACTGACCCGAATTGACTTAGCTCGCAACTTCGAGATTCGACAGAGCATTAATGAAGTGAAGAAAGCCCTGGAACTAGCCAAACCTCGCTACGGTAAAACCAAGATTTCATACGAGAAATCAGATGGTGGCTGGACACTGGTAAACGGAACATCCTCAACAGGTCAGGACCGCATCTACGACAAGAGCCACGAGCTCAAGACGGTCGAAATGGAAGAGCAGATGAGTCAGAATCTGCACATCTTCCGCTTTGAAGCTCAGCTTCAGAAGGACCGCCTCAAGCGCTCAGGCATTACAACGCTTGAAGCCGTCACAGATGAAAAGTGTTGGTTAGCAATCATCGAACGTTGGGACGCATGCCAGTGGGCTATCACAGTTAACGAGCCAGGGACGCTAGGCAAAGCGCTCGCCGCATTGGAGCCCAAGCGCCAAAAGGATGTAGCTGGTTATCTATACATGGCCTCGATTGGCACAGATGTATTACTAACTCGTGCCTATCGAACTGAGATGCGCAAGGTCTGCCGTCAGCTTGGGTTGAGCGTAGGTATGCCTCTTTATGAGCAGGGAATTGGGCTTCTGACGCTCGACCTAATGGCAGGCGAGCTGGTGCCCCCCACCCTTTAACGGCAACGTGCAGCAAATGCGCCCAGGGCTTGGCCACGGATAGGGTCCTGGGCGTTATGCAGTAGCCGCAGTTCCACATAAATTGCTCATAGTTTAGGCAGATTTTCTAACGTCGTTTTGGGACCCTGGATGTACAGCCCAAGTTCACCGAATAGTTAGGAATCCAATGCTTGAGAGAAATGTGCCATTTATGTTCAATCCCCGAGATACAGCGAAAATTCTTTCAATCAGCCGCAGTCAGGTCTATCAGTTGTTGAAAACTGGCGAGCTCGAAAGTGTCCGTATCGGTAGGTCACGTCGAATTTCGCAGGACCAACTCATCCGCTACATCAATAAGCTAGAAAACTGACAGAGTGGACGTGCCTGGAAAGACTCCTGATAACAGTGAGACTCGCAAACCCACTAAAACTGGAATCCGCTGGGTTCCTTCTGATAACAACGGATTGAGTCCAATACAGTTTGCATTCCTACGGACTTACCTGGAAACGAATTACTGAAAACGGCATGGAAAGACGCTCTAGACCTGGTCTTAGCCACGCTGAAGGCGAACAAGACGAAGCAGTAGCCTGACGTGCAAGTACTCTGAAACAAAGTCAAGGAGGGGCTATGCACGAGTCATTGGTGACTGAATCTATTCAATTTGCAAACACGAGGGATGAGGTATTTGCAGTTGTAATCGACACAATGACAAAGTTAGGCCGTGGAGGTCCCAGCGTTGACCGACTCTTGGGCAAGGTTTCTGGGCCAGTCAAGAAGAAGCGAACACCTTTCTTTATGTGCAGCGCTGAACTTACAATCACGGAAAAAGCAGGAGTCACGTCCGTATTCATTGCAGTTGTTTGTGAGCATGACAGTGAGTCAGGAAGAAGTTATGCAATTCAAGCCTTACGTCAGATTTTCTCCTGGCTCCTAAGAACAGATTCGGGGCTAACACTACTGGGCAAGTAACTTCGGTTGGGCACACCGATGAGCCTAAACTGGAGGCATGGGGATTAGGGGATTACTGCGCACGAGATTAGCTCTCGTTTCCGCTGCACTTTTATTTTTTTTGGGCGATTTTCACGGCACGACTGCATTTGCTGCGGATGTCACGAGTGACCATGTGTCATTAGTGGGAGTTTCCGAGGGGTCAGGCTTGCCTAATCGGGGAACTCTCGAAATAAGTTCACTGGCCAATGGGCTAAACACTGTGGAACTTGGTTTTCAGCTTTGCCGAAATGAAACTTGTTTCATAATCTCACGGGAATTTTTGAGCGTATGTTCTCGATTTCAGATGGAAAACAACGTTTCCTCGTATTTTGGACGTACTTCACTCATTGGAGATAGAAACTTCAGTGGCGGGAAAATCGCATGGGTGGATGCCACTCACCTGAACTATTCGATTGATGAAGCTGGTCTCTACAAATTCTCTGTCGTTCGTGTACAAACTGACGGCAGCTACTGTGGAGGCAGCAAAGTCTCAGCCAATCTTGTCCTAGATGCTCCAAAGGCATTGAATGCAGATAGTCCATCTTGGGTTCAGGATTCCGCTCCCTACACCTTTAAGTTTTCAAGCAACTGCGCATTTGACTACGACGAGGCGAAACCAGGGGAGAAAAAAACGTGCAGTTACAGTACAACGAGTAACCCCAAAGTTGAAGGAACAGTGCCCGTAGAGTATTTGCTTTCAACCAATGGCGGTCCATCAAAAGTCGTTGGCAAGAGTTCAGCCACTATCGGTGAGACAACCCAGGTGGCGCTCACTGTACCAACGGGTAAAACTATTTCAAAAGTAGCTTTCGATGTGCGCATCGCAGGTTCGCAGAAGGTCGATTACTTGGTTTTTGCCAATGTCATACAAAAACCCGACCCAAGCACGTTGCTTAATGTCACAATCTCTGGCCCGTCAAGAGTTATTCGTGGAACCGCTTTCAAGTTGATTTTCAAGTCAACTCCTAGAGTTACGGGAAGTTGTCTTTTGACTTCTTATCCAGAAGCTTCAGGATGGGGTGACCTAGGAACTGTGCGATTGCAAAACGGCACTGCTAGTAAAACAGTGAAACTACTCTGGCCTCAGAGATTGGGAGACGGATTTACCGTAGGCGTGAGTCTGAAATGCAACATAGGTAAACGAAGTTCTTTCAACACGTACGGTGCAATGGGGTACCTTCCGTAAGTTTGGAGTTTCGGACTTAGATTCGCAGGCGACGGTCGCACGACATCGGTCTCTTTGTACCTGGCAGTTGGTAGCCTTGTAATTCGATACGAGGGGAAACGATGGCGCTAACACAAGAGGAACTTAACAAGTTCTGGGAGATGGCAGAAACGCTACGTAAAAACTTGGACGCTGCTGAGTACAAGCACATCGTCCTTGGACTCGTCTTCCTAAAGCATGTGTCAGATTCATTTGACGCCCGCCGTGGACAGCTTGAAGTTTCATTTAATGACCCGAGCTCGGAAGCATACAAGCCCAATGCTCAGGCCCGCCAAAACGCCTTAGAGACCCGTGACTATTACACCGAGGTCAATGTTTTCTGGGTACCAGAGCAGTCCCGCTGGAACGTAATCGCTGAAAATTCTAAGCAGGCAGACCTGGCCAAACGCATAGACAACGCCCTTTACGAAATTGAGAGGGAGAATCCAAAACTTGAAGGCATCGTTGAACGCTTGTACGCAAACGCAAAGTTGCCAGTCTCAGACCTTGGTGCAGTCGTGGACCTCATTAGCACCATCAGTTTTAGCCACGGCAATGGAGATGCTACAGACGTACTAGGTCAGGTTTACGAGTATTTCCTGGGTAAGTTCGCCAACGCTGAAGGAAAGCTTGGTGGGCAGTTCTATACAACGCCTTCAATCGTAAAAACAATTGTCGAAGTTCTGCAGCCGACTAGTGGACGGGTGTATGACCCAGCTTGTGGTTCTGGCGGCATGTTTGTCCAGAGTGAGAAATTTGTTGAAGCACACGGTGGCAAGTTGGGTCAGATTGCTATTTACGGCCAAGAATCAAACCCAACTACAAGACGTCTTTGTGCCATGAACCTCGCTATTCGAGGCATCGACTTCGACCTTGGTAAGACCCACGGAGATACATTCACCGAAGACCAGCACAAGGATGTTCGGTTTGACTTCATCATGATGAATCCCCCTTTTGGAAAGAATGCAAGTTATCCGAGAATGCAACTCCTGGATGACGTTCGTTGGAAAAAATATGGAGTTCCGAGGGAAAAGCCTGCAAACTATGCCTGGATGAGTCATGCGATTCACCACCTGGCGCCTAAAGGTAGAGCGGGCATCGTTATGCCTCGTGGAACGCTTACCTCAAGTCAAGGCGGCGATGACCAAATTCGAAAAGCCTTTCTAGACGACGACATCATTGAATGCATTATCGAATTGCCTTCTCAGCTATTTTTCAATGTTCAAATCCCAGCAACCTTGTGGTTCTTCAACAAAGATAAAGCCCGCTGGAAGAACGACCGAAGCAATCAAGTCTTGCTAATCGATGCTCGAAAACTTGGCACTCCAATCTCCAGAACCCAAATCGAATTCAGCGATAGTGAGATTGCTCGCATTGCCGAGACGTTCCATAAATGGTCTAACGGCGATTATTCGGATGAAGACGGGTTTTGCCGCTCTGTCACTCGTGCCGAAATTGCCAAAAATAGTGACTCTCTATCTCCCGCACGCTTTATTGGAACTGAAGAATCTGACTCAGAAACTGATGAAGAGTTTTCAGTACGAATGTCAGAGCTTTCAACCAAACTCGCTGGGTTGCTCGCAGAATCAAAATCTCTCGAATTGGAAATTCGAAAGAACTTTGGGACTCTCGGTTATGACATTTAGTAGTTTCCGCTTAGGCGACGTCTTGGACATTCAATGGGGAGACACAAACACCACGAAAGCGTCGTATGTCGAAAGCGGATTTTTAGCCTATAGCGCTGCTGGTCCAGATGGTTTTTTAGCTAAATACGACTATGACCAAGAAGGCGTAGTTCTAAGCGCTATTGGAGCAAACTGCGGGGTAACTTACTTTGCTTCGGGTAAATGGTCTTGCATCAAGAACACAATTCGCATTCTGCCGAATTCATCAGAAATAGACATTCGGTTTTTCTACTATCTTTCTACTCTTCCAAACTTTTGGCCCAAGAGGGGTAGTGCGCAACCTTTTATAAGTCAAACAGACATTAGGGACATGGAAATTGCAATACCTCCTATGGATGCGCAACTAGCCGTCGTTAGAATCTGCAAAGCTCTTGACGAAAAGAAATTAGTAAATGACAAATTGATTTCAGTTCTAGAAGATGCCGCACACCGATTGTTTCAATCTTGGTTTGTGGATTTTGACCCCATTCATGAAAAATCCATGGCTAGTCCGTCAGCACTAAAGAGTTCTCGGCATGCATCCCTTTTCCCAGATAGCTTTGTCGATTCGATTTTGGGTTCAATTCCAAAGGGTTGGTCAGTAGCGAAAATTGGCGATGTCCTGGACATTAGAGGCGGTTCAACACCGAGTACTTCGAACTCAGCTTTTTGGGGCTCGAACTATAGATGGACTACCCCAAAGGATTTATCGGCTCTTACTAGCCTGGCCTCATTAGACAGCGCTAGAAAATTGACTGGGGATGGTCTTCGTAAAATTAAGTCAGGGCTACTTCCTAAATTTTCAGTTTTGCTCTCATCCAGAGCCCCTATTGGCTATGTGGCAATAACCGATGAAGAAACCGCAACCAATCAAGGCATCATCGGCCTTGGAGCTCACCACAGTTATAGCCCGCTTTACTTGGCCAGTTGGCTTTTGCAAAACATGCAGGAAATCAAGAGTCGTGCTGGTGGAAGCAGTTTTGCCGAAATTAGCAAGTCTTCCTTTAAAGAAATCCCCTTTTTGGTTCCTGACTCGGGGGTAACGGATGAATTTTCTCGACTTTGCAAACCGATGTTGGAACTCATTATTAATCTTTCGAATCAAAATCGTCTACTAGAAGACTTGCGAGTCAGCCTACTTAAACGCCTTATTTCAGGTGAGCTCGTTGTACCACGAGGGCATGGAGTAGAGAATGTTACTTGAGTTAGATGAAGCGGCCTACGAGCGTCAAGTTATTGATTGGCTAAAATCTATCGGCTGGAGTCATGCCTTTGGTCCCGAGTTAGCTCCGAATGGGTTGCACCCAGAGCGGGCAAGTTTTAAAGATGTGATTTTGGAAGGTCGGCTGCAAGAGGCACTGACTCGGTTAAACCCTTCACTAAATTCAGATGCGATTCAACGGGTTATTCAACGTATCCAATCGCCAGGCGAGGCATCACTATTTTGGGCAAATCAACTTATACATACCTGGTTGGTCGAGGGTATCCCCGAATCAGTTCGAGATGTCAATGGAGATGAATCAACAGTTCTAGTGAAATTGTTTGACGCAGAAAGTGTCCAAAACAATGACTGGCTGGTTGTAAATCAACTGCGTGTGACACTCGACGATTTGCTTGAAGATGGCGAAAACGGTACTCGTGTTCCAGACATCGTGCTTTATCTAAATGGCATGCCAATTGCGGTTATTGAGCTGAAGAATCCATCTAATAGCGAGACGACCATCAACGATGCATTTAATCAGCTTCAGACATACAAAGAACAAATAGGCAGATTATTCTTTTGCAACGTTGCGCTAGTAATCGCCGATGGTGCAGAAGCACGTGTTGGTTCGATAACTTCGGACCTTGAGAGATTCATGGTTTGGCGCTCGCTGGATGGGCGTGAACTTGACCCTCATGGAGAATTCGGGCAGGACCAGACTCTCGTTGAAGGCGTGTTTGCAAGAGACAACATCCTAAGTATTTTGAATGACTTCAGTGTTTACGTTTCTGGGGCTCACCCAATCAAGATGTTCCCTGGTTACCACCAGTTTTTTGCTGTGCATAAGGCTTACAAGCGGGCACTCGAGGCAAGCAAAGAGAATGGCGATGGCCGTGGTGGCGTCATGTGGCATACGCAAGGCTCAGGCAAAAGTTATGAGATGGCGTGTTTGGCTGGGATGCTCGCAACCAGTAAGGAACTAAAGAACCCAACCATCGTCGTTGTCACTGACCGAAATGACTTAGACCAGCAGCTCTTTGAAACTTTTATGGATGCCAAGGCATTGCTAAGGCAGGAACCCAAGAAGGCTGAGTCTCGTCAAGACATTCGGTCGCTATTGAATAATCCTGGCGGCGGGGTTTTCTTCACAACTATTCAGAAATTTGCTATCGATGATGACGAGGAGACCTTCCCATCACTAACTCAGCGTCGAAATGTTTTTGTATTTACCGACGAAGCGCACCGCTCCCAGTATGGATTTAGTGCAAGGGTTTCGGGTGACAGATTCAAAGTTGGCTATGCCCAACACATGAGAGATGCGCTTCCAAATGCCACGTTTGTTGCATTCACGGGTACGCCAGTAGCAAGCACGGATAAAGACACTCGGCAAGTTTTTGGAGATGAAATCGATGTTTATGACATGGTTCAGGCCAATCAAGATGGTGCAACTGTTCCAATCTACTATGAGTCCCGCCTCGTTCAGCTTGAGCTCCCTGAGGAAGCAAAGCAAGAACTTAATGAGCTTGCAGAGGAGTTGACTGAGGATGAAGAAGACAACCAGAGTGCAACACTGAAGCAGCGTTGGGCTGCGCTTGAAAAGATTGTTGGAGCAAAACCTCGTCTGGAGCAAATCGCAAGGGATGTAATCAACCATTTTGAAGACCGTTGCGCTTCGCCAGAGCTTGCAGACGGCAAGGCAATGGTCGTTGCCATGAGTAGGCACATAGCTGTTGACCTTTATGACGAAATCATAAATCTGAAGCCAGAGTGGCACGATTCCGATTATCGCAAGGGTGCGATAAAAATCATCTTCCATAGTTCTGCGTCTGACGATGAGAAGATTCGCCCACATGCTTACACGAGTGTTCAGAAACGAGCATTGGAAAACAGGTTCAGAGATGTGAATGACCCTCTGAAGATTGTGATTGTGCGAGACATGTGGCTCACTGGCTATGATTCACCGCCTTGCCACACGATGTATGTGGACAAGCCGATGAAGGGCCACAATCTAATGCAGGCGATTGCTCGTGTGAATCGAGTGTTCAAGGACAAGCCAGGTGGGCTCGTTGTTGACTACATCGGAATCGCTACTGAGCTGAAAGAAGCCCTGAGTACTTACACCCGAGGTAAATCTACCGCTTCCCCTGTGGAGTTTGTTGAAGAGGCTCTAGGCGTTTTTTGGGAGAGCTTGCAGATTATTCGTGACCTTCTGCACGGGGTTTCAATTGACGGCTTCATGAATAATCCTCAGCAAGTTATCAAGACTGTCGCAAACTATGTTTACGGGTTGGATGGTGGGCCAAAGAGGTTTGCTGATGCTTCAACAACGCTCTCAAAGTCGTTTGCTCTTGTAAACAGCCAAGCCGCTGTAAAAGGTGTGCGTGAAGAAGTCGCCCTTTATCAAGCGATTCGTGGGCTGCTCACAAAGAAGACTGATGCACCAAAAAAGCTTTCGAATGCCGAACGAGAGTTGCAGATAAAGCAAGCACTAGCCAAGGGCATCGTGCCAGAAGGTATCGTCGACGTATTCACTGCTGCGGGTTTGGATAAGCCAAACATAGGGCTGCTCTCGGACGAGTTCCTCAACGAAGTCCGTTCTATGAAGGAGAAAAACCTAGCAGCCGAGGCTCTGAGCAGGCTACTGAAGGGGCAAATTAAGGCAAAGTTCTCAAGGAATGTAGTGCGCTCAGCTAAGTATTCGGAGCTCCTTGAAGATGCTCTAGCTCGCTACCGAAACAGAACCATTGAGACGAGCCAGCTAATAGAAGAGCTAATTGCGCTTGCAAAGACCCTGAATGCCAAAATTCAGGCTGGTAACCCAGATGGCCTAACCGATTATGAAGTGGCTTTCTACGACGCACTGGAGGCCAATGAGGCGGCAGTCCGTGACATGAAGCACGAAGACTTGGTGCGCCTTGCTCAAGAGCTTACAGCGAAGGTGAGGGCAAACATCAAGGTGGATTGGTCCGTCCGAGAATCTACTCAAGCAGGGTTAAGAGTGCTAGTTCGGAATCTTCTGGACCGTTACGGGTATCCACCTGACTTCTCGAAGCAGGCAATTGACACAGTCATAAAACAAGCTGAGTCACTCACTCAAGAGTGGCTCGAAAGTCCAGATTCTAAGTAAGGGGAGAACTGTGAGTTCACAGGACGTAAAACTTATCGATGGCACTGCAAAAACGGTCCAGGAGATGTTTACAGGTCGTAGTTATTCAATCGAGTACTACCAGCGTGAGTACTCATGGGGTAGAGGAAACATCGAAGAGCTCATTCAAGACCTATTTAGAAGTTTTATCTTCGACTACGACGAGGCGCATTCACGCACTGATGTAGCAAATTACCGTCCTTACTTTTTAGGCCCTGTTGTTACTTTTCTGCGAGATGGTGTCAGGTACTTAGTTGACGGTCAGCAGAGAATGACCTCTTTGAGTCTTCTCATGATGCACATCAGCACACTTCTCGACCCTGGAGACTCGCAGGACCAACTTCGGAAACTTGTCTACTCCACAAAGTATGGCCAGACCAAGTTCACTATTGACGTGCCCGAGCGTGAAGCAGTCATGTCTGCCATTAGAAATGGGCAAGAAATCGACGTTTCAGGTTTAGACCAAAGCTCAAAAGTCCTTTGGGAACGGTACCAGGACGTGGCCGAAATCTTCCCAAGCGAACTCAGTGAACATGCGCTTCCTTACTTTGTTGATTGGCTGATTGACAAGGTAGTGCTCGTCGAAATCGGGACAACTGATAAAAACATGGCACTTGAAATCTTCGAGAGCATGAATGACAGAGGGCTTCGCCTTTCGAGCATGGACATGTTGAAAAGTTTCATCTTGTCAAAGATTGGCAACGAAGCTGATGTGGAAAAGGCAAATCAACTTTGGCGAACTCATGTTCAAGACCTAAGAGAGATGGTTAAGAACGGCGACACAGAGTTTATGAAGACCTTCCTTCGAGCCAAGTATGCCGAAACAGTCCGAGACACAAAGAAATCTGCTGGGGCTAAAGACTTTGAGGAAATTGCAACCGTGTTCCATAAGTGGTTGCGTGACAAGGCAGAAGGCTTTGGGCTTGTCAGAGGCAGCGACTTTATCCGCTTTGTGGAGCGAGACATAGCCTATTTCGCAAATCGGTACAAGCAGCTTGTCCAGGCGTCAGAGGCATTAACTCCTGGCTTGGAATACATCTATTACAACGCACATAACGACTTCACCTTGCAGCAGATGGTCATCCTTGCAGCCGTTTCTGTCGAAGATGACAACGATGCATTCAAGCGCAAGGCTAATCTCGTTGCAGCGTTCATAGACATGATGATTACTCGTCGAATGGCTGAATACAAGAACTTTGGCTACTCGCCGATGTACCGACCAATGTTCGCTCTTGCGAAAGAAGTCAGGAACAAGTCAGTAGAGGAAATCAAATCCATTCTTCAGGAACGGTTATCCGAGCAACCTGAGTCGCTTGCGTCGCTTCTAAACATTCGCCTGACAAAGACGAATAAGCCTGACATTTATTACTTCCTTGCCAGGTTTACGAGCTGGCTAGAAGGTGAAACTAGTGCAAAGTATTTTGTTCGCAGGACCTCGGACCCATTCGAAGTCGAGCACATTTGGGCAAATAAGTTCGAACGTCATCAGGACGAATTTCAGAACGAATTTGAGTTCGATGAGCACCGAAATAAGTTGGGAGATTTACTCCTACTTCCCAAGAGCTTTAACGCTTCCTACGGTGCGCTCCCATTTAGTGAAAAGGTGGACCTATACTTCGGTCAGAACCTGCTGGCGCAAACCTTGTCAGAGAAGACTTATGCCAACAATCCCAATTTCCTATCTAAGATGAAGGAACAATCACTGCCATTCAAGGCCTATGCGCCAAACGAGTTCAATAAAAACGCAATTGTTGAACGACAGAATTTGTACATGTTCCTTGCCAAGTGCATCTGGCCAGACAATCTCCTAGATGGGTTCTAGAAATCCAGACGGCTAAGGATTAGTTGCGTACTTGCCAAGTGATGTCACCCGAGGAGCTTTGAATGGTGATGTCAACGAAGGTAACTGTGCCAAAATCATCGGTTACAGTGCATTGGCGCACGTCTCCAACTTTTCCAGCCAACCTGCTTGGGCACTCAGCTTTAACGTCTAAACCAGTCTGCTTCTTCACGCCATCGTGAATAATCTTCTCGACTTTTGCATTGTCTAAGGTGAGCTCTCCGCTTACTTGGCCTGAAACATACTGCGCAAGGTTCTGCCCGTTTAGAGCAGCAAGAATTGACAAAACCGCAATAACCCAAAAGACCCAGTTCTGGTAGAACTTTTTAGCTTGAGCTGAACTGTGCACTCTCTCAGGCTTTTCGTCATGGCCAGCCTCTTGTTCAACTTGACTTTCCCCGCAAAATCGACATTTTTTGGCATTAAGTTGAATAAGTTCAGCGCAGGATACGCACTCTTTCTTGGTTGACTCAGCCACCTTTCTTACCTACCATTCGCAATTTACTGTGACAGTTACACGTGTGGAGAAGTCATTGGCCACCAACGTGCCCGCAGCTGGTTGCTGTGAAAGAATTACGTTTCTTCCTGACATCATGCATGACAATTTAGGGTTGAAGCCAGTCGACTTCACATCGAAGCTGAATTTGTAACCATTGCTGAACAACCATTGCTTGGCGGTCCCGTCTAGAGCTCCTAAAAGCCTCGGCATGTTAACCTTTTGGATGCTTGGCTGAGAGTACGAACTTCCCGCAATCGCAATCGTCTGAGCTTTGTAACTCTTCTTGTTTGATGTGTTGTAGAGCCTAACTTGGAAAACACCAGTCTTGGTAGGTGTCCAAAAGACGCCAACGGCATACGTTGGGCATGAACCGTCCTCAGTGTTCCTGTCATCCCAGGCTTTGGTTGAATCTATCGTTGTCCAACTCGAAGTGCCGTTTTTCTTTATTTGAAACTGAAAAGTGCCTGGAACTTTTGAGCTAAGACAGGTTTCCCAGAACATGCCGACGCCAACGTCAAATGTATCCATAGCGTTTGCTTGCGGAGCCGCCCCCAATACCGAACCAAGCGTCAGCAAAATCGTTGCTAAGACCGCAGTAAATTTATTCTTCACGTTTCCCCTTGGTATTGATGTCGGCTCGAGTGAAAAGACGAGCAGAGAACTAGTTTTGTGACGTTGACTTGCCGCACTTAGGGCAAGTTGTCGCCTTCTTGGCAATGCTGCTGCGGCAGTGCGGGCATGGGCGGTGAGTGATAAGCCGACCGATTACAGCTCCAATAAGGATTGGAAGCGCAAATGCGATGAGTTGTTGAAGTTCCATTTTTCCCCCAGTTTCAAACGATAACAAGGCAAGTTTACTTGCCGACTTAGGAATCTTGGAGCATTTATTGCGGTACGTGGAAAGTTATGGAACCAGAGGTTTTGAGTAGGACTACCAAGATTTGGTATCCGAATGAAAGAAGAAACTATGTGCAATTTCCACTACATGCCAATCGACGGCCAGCACGCTATTGAGGTGCACGGCGACACGTCTACAGATGTATTCCACTCAATTTGCCTTGATTGCAACGTCTACTTGCTGGTTCAGGGTTCTGAGGTCGAGGCCCAGGCTGCTAAAGCTAATCACGAAAGTTTTTTTCAGGGGCTATCTCAGCTGGAGGTATTTAGCAAGTTCATGCCACGGTGCGCTTGCTACACGGAGCACCTGGACACCCTGGGGAATGACGAGCTTGATGCAGAAATCGACTTGGCCTTCGAAATCGAGGAGTTTATCGAAAATCGCCTTGCGGATGGCGTTCTAGCAGAGGTGCTTGCGGCTGAACTCCTTGAAATGGAGCTATTGGACGACCCTACGAAATTGAAGCACGCCAAGGAAATTTACGAAGAGGCGCTTGTCACATTGTTTTAGGTGTCTATCGGTGGGGCTCACTTCTAACGAGGTGAGCCTTTTCCGCAGTCCGTAAACCTGATGCGTTTAGAATGGACCACAGTGGAGAAGACGCTTTTTCAGGGTTTACGAGTAGCAAAGTCGTTTGCAATGTCGTGCGAGGCTGAGATTTTGGATTTTTCACTAAAAATCGTGGGCTTAGAGCCCTGTATTTACAACGATTTGCCCTCGTAGCTCAGTGGATAGAGCAAGAGCCTTCTAATCTCTTGGTCGCAGGTTCGATTCCTGCCGGGGGCGCTTCTCATAATCTCAGTAGACTGAATCAAAATCTCGTCGAGGAAAGGCACTGTCATGCATGCGATCGGCGAAATCTGCGGCTTTATTGGCGGCACAATCGGAATAGCAACTGCTCTTCCTCAGGTGTATCGCATTCGCAAGTTGGGTCACGCCGAAGGTTTGGCGCTCAGCCCATGGATCCTGATGATTATTCAGTTCGCAGCCTGGACGGCCTTTGGTCTGAAGGTGGCAAGTCCTTCAATTTCGATCTCAAACCTTTTCACCTTTTTCACAACCGCGTTGGTTGTCGTGGCGATTGTTGGCAACAAGTTCACCAACTGGCTGCTGATTGCCGCCGGAGGTCTGGCAGTCGGTTTCTTCGTTTTCTACGGACAGGGAACTTTGGTCGACTGGACAATGATCGTTTTGACTGGCTCGCGTTTGCCCCAACTGATTCGCACCTGGTTCAATCGCGCGAGTGTCAAACCCACCGCGGTATCTGTTCCCTCACTACTTGTCGCTCTAACCAGCATGGCGTTTTGGATGGCGTTTGCGGTTCTGACCGAAAACTCACTAGTAGTCGCAACAACTTCTGTCGCGATCTCAGTGACGCTGGCAACTGCTTTGCTCGAGGTCTCAATTTCCAAGCGGGCAAAAGGCTCAGTTATTTAATCTTGCGATTCTGTTTTTCTAGAAGTTCAGCTTGAGCGAATCGTTCATTCACGTCATCGATGAACTTCGTCTCATACAGATTGCCATCGAAGGTAAGGTTCTTGAAACCTGTGCCGTTGCGCTTGGCGATAAGTGGCTTGAGTGCCGTTGCCGGCATGTTGTCGTCGCTATCGAGTTCTTGAACCCGACCACTCGCCGATTCAGCCTCGGCAGCAGCTATGAGCGTGGCTTCTCGCGGGCTCACGCGAATGACCTTTTCGGCTTTGCGCCAGAACCTAATCCCCATCGAATTCCCTCCCTATTCGAATAATAGCTACGCGGGAAAGAACGAGAGAGCTTTTCGACTCTATGCTTGCGGCCCCTTGTGAAAGTGCTCGAAGACTAGGTTGGTGCGAGTCGAGGCGACAGTCGCGTTATTTGAAAGGTATTCGAGAACAAACTCACGAACCGCATCAGAATCCTTCACGGCAAGGTGAACAATGAAGTCCTCAGAACCGCCCAAGAAGAAAACTTGGATGACCTCCGGGCGCTCTCGCATTTGCTGCATGAAGTCGGAGAGGTGAGCGCGGGCTCCGGCGCGGAGGGTCACGGAGATTAGAACCTGCGAGCCGAGGCCCAACTCGGCGGGTTCGACGTTTGCGCTGAAACCAGAGATCACGCCACGGCTGACCAGCGAGCGCACTCGGGTGATGCAGGTCGATTGAGCGATGCCGACGGCTGCGGCTAGATCGGCATTGGTGATGCGAGCGTTCTGCTGAAGCAGGCGAATCAGATCAAGGTCGATTTCGTCTAGGGGAGCATCAAGGTGCAGATTCTTCGAAGCCATGGCTGTTTATCCTCATTATTTGGAATTTATTAACTAAATTTACGCATTTGCCGAAGATTATTCAATCTTTACACGTTCGTAACGCAAATACTGCAATCTTGAGGAAGATTTAGCACAAACCCAAGGAGCAAGAAATGCGCGTAGGCATCCCAACCGAAATCAAGAACAACGAGAACCGCGTTGCGATCACCCCAGCCGGTGTTCACGAACTTGTTCGTCGCGGCCACGAGGTCTTCATCCAGGCCGGTGCCGGCATTGGCTCTGGCTTCACAGATGCGGCATACATTGCCGAAGGCGCGAAGATGCTAGCTACCGCCGAAGAAGTCTGGGCTAAGGGTGACCTTCTGCTCAAGGTTAAGGAACCTATCGCTGCCGAGTACTCACTGCTTCGCAAAGACCAGGTCTTGTTCACCTACCTGCACCTAGCAGCATCACGACCTTGCACCGATGCCCTAGTCAACGCCGGAACCACCGCGATTGCCTACGAGACCGTGCAGCTGCCTAACCGCGCGTTGCCACTGCTTCGGCCAATGTCTGAGGTTGCCGGCCGTCTTTCTGCTCAGATCGGTGCTTACCAGTTGATGTCTAACGAGGGCGGCCCTGGCGTGCTTATGGGCGGCGTACCAGGTGCACCGAAGGCAAAGGTTGTCGTTATCGGCGGCGGTGTTGCCGGTGAGCACGCAGCCACTATGGCCCTAGGCATGCAAGCAGATGTCACCGTGATTGACATCTCGCTACCAAAGCTTCGTGAGCTAGACGCTCGTTTCGGCGGAGTCGTCAAGACTCGCGTTTCAACCGCCTACGAGATCGCCGAACAGCTCAAGGATGCCGATCTAGTCATTGGTTCGGTTTTGATTCCTGGTGAGAAGGCTCCAAAACTGGTTACCGATGCTATGGTCGCCAACATGAAGCCAGGATCTGTGCTTGTCGACATCGCAATCGACCAGGGCGGTTGCTTCGAGAACTCAAAGCCAACCACTCACGACAACCCGACCTTCAAGGTTCACAACAGCACCTACTACTGTGTGGCGAACATGCCTGGTGCGGTTCCAGCAACCTCAACTCGCGCGCTGACCAACGCGACCCTTCCATACGTGATTGCGCTTGCCGAAAAGGGCTGGAAGGAAGCTCTAAAGGCCGACGCATCGCTAGCTCTTGGTTTGAACACTCACGAGGGTTTCGTGACCTATGGCGGCGTCAAGCACGCGTTCGCGGATGTTCCTTTCAAGGAGCTTGCAGAAGTTCTTGCCTAAACGGCAAACAAGTAAAAAGCCCGACACTCTCTCGTCGGGCTTTTTGCTTTAGGCGGGTTGTTGTTGAGTGATGCAGTGAATTCCGCCGCCACGCGCGAATAGCGGTCTGGCATCGACCAGCACAATTTCGCGTTCAGGGTAGACCGACTGCAAGGTCGCAACCGCGCGGCCGTCGTTGGCATCGCCAAACCCGCAGAGAATCACGCCACCATTGACCACGTAGTGGTTGATGTAGCTGTAGTCGACGAACCCTTCTTCATCGCGCAGGACAGTCGGAGCTGTAACCGGAACAATCCGATAGTCGCCGGCTTCTTCAAGCGTTCGGCGAACTTCCTTGCTCACTGCGAAGTCAGGGTGATCCGGGTTCTCTTGGTTGTGAAACAGAATTGTGTTCTCATCTGCGAAACAGGCGACGATGTCGACGTGGCCACGGGTGCCGAATTCGTCGTAGTCGCGGGTTAGACCGCGCCTTAGCCATATTGCCGAACTGGTTCCGAGCTTCGAGTGAATCTCGGCCTCGACTTCTTCTTTAGACCACGTCGAGTTGCGTCCTTCGCCAAGCTGTACCGTTTCAGTCAACAGCACTACGCCGTTACCGTTGACATGGATGCCGCCACCCTCATTGATCAGCGGGGAGTGAACGGTCGCCACTTCGATGTGGTTATCGATGAATTCGGCTACCTTCGCGTCTTTGTCCCAGGTTGCCCATTGCTGCGCGCCCCAGCCGTTGAACACCCAGTTCACACCGGCAATCGAGCCGGCGTTGTCTTTCACGAATGTTGGCCCGATGTCGCGCATCCAGGCATCGTTAAGTTCTGCCTCGATTAGTTCGACGCCAGGGTCTAGAAACGCACGGGCAATCTCCAGATCGTCCTTTTCGCACAGCATCGACACCGGTTCGAATCTAGCAACCGCGTTGGCAACCGCAGCCCAGGTTTCACGAGCTTCCATCGCCTCTGCCTCGGTATCACCGAGGGTATAGCCACTCGACGGCCAAGCCATCCAGGTGCGCTCGTGCGGCGCCCACTCGGCTGGCATAAACCAGTTGCTCATTAGTAGCTGACCCCTGCAATGCCGCCTTCAATGCCATCGCCAGACTCGGTGCGAGGGTTGACTACAGATTCGGTGAGCATGTCATAAGTGTCGGGGCGTCGGGTTGCCAAGAAGGGAAAGAGATCTAGCCAGTCGCGACGCTGATCAAGGTCTAGTTCGGCCACCAAAACCTCGTCGCCTTCGCGCCCTGCACGAGCCAAGACACGACCGTAAGGGTCGCTGATGAAACTGCTGCCATAGAAGTTGAGTGAACCTTCGTTGCCGTAGCGGTTCGGCACAACCATGAAGGTTCCGTTGGCGATACCGTTGCCAACGATCACCTGGCGCCAGAGCGGCTCGGTGTCGAAGTCTGGGTGATCTGGTTCCGAGCCGATCGCGGTCGGGTAGGCAAGAATTTCGGCACCGCGAAGGCTGTAGTTGCGAGTTACCTCAGGGAACCATTCATCCCAGCAGGTAGGAAGGCCGATATTGGCGGTGGTTTCTTCGAAATCTAGTTCGTACACCGGATACGGTTCGCCATCGGCAGGGCCAGGGGCGAAGTATTCATCCTCGTAATAGCCTGCAGTGACAGGGATGTGAAGTTTTGGTGTTCTGGCAATGATTTCGCCGGTCGGAGCCACGATGATCGCACAGTTCAGACCGCGGCCATCAGCACGGTCTTCGTGTTCGTAAAGCGAGATGTGCACGAAAACATTGTTCTCGGCAGCCGCTTTGGCCGCCAGGGTGTGCGTCGGCCCGCCATCGAGCTGCTCTGCTAGAGCGTTCGGGGTGCCGGTTGGACGAGTGTCGGCCATGTATCGGCTGAGGGTTAGCTCAGGCAGAAAGACGATCTCGGCACCGTTCTCGGCGGCGAGACGAATGCCCTCGAGCAGCACCGCTTCGTGTTCGGTGGCGTCGGCGTGCCATTTAGTCTGCACAAGGCCAACCTTTAGAGGCTTGCGTTCGGCCGACTTGACTCGGGAAAGGGGCTTTCCGGCTTCGGCGATGGTTACTTTGAAGGTCATTTGTTCTCCATTGAATCTAGAATCTGGCACAAAAGTTCAAAACTGGTCTCGGGGTTGACGATTGCGAAGCGAGTGTTTGGCTTGCCCTGGTGCGAACTAGGCACCACGAAGGCGATGCCATCCTGAAGGAGTTTCTCGGACCAAGCGTTGTAGTCGTCGAGGGTCCAGCCATCCTTGGTGAAAACCACCACCGAAAGTTCTGGCTCTCGAACCAGTTCGAAGCCTGGGCGCCTCTTGATTTCGTCGGCGATTTCTCGAGCCAACTCGACGTTGTGGGTTACGGCCTCGCGATAGGCCCTAATCCCGTGGGTTGCTAGCGAGAACCAGAGCGGCAAACCGCGTGGGCGACGAGTCAGGTTGTAGGCGTAGTCGCTTGGATTCCAATCACCTGAGTCGGTCAAAGTGTCTAGGTATTCACCGTGCTGGGTGTGCGCCTGGCGGCCGTCTTCTGGGTTGCGATAAAGCAGTGCACAGGCGTCGAAAGGGGCAAACAACCACTTGTGCGGGTCGACGATGAAGCTATCGGCTTTTTCTAAGCCGATGAAAAGCGGCTTTGAGACCGGTGACAAGATTCCGGCAAGCCCATAGGCGCCATCGACATGGAACCAAATCGAGTTTGCGTTGGCTATCTCACCGATTTCATCGAGCTTGTCGACGATTCCGAAGTTTGTGGTGCCGCCGGTGGCGACGATTGCAAACACGCCAGACCCGGCTGCATCCAAGGCTGCCTGAACCGCTGGGCCACGAAGCCTTCCCTCACCGTCAACTTCTGCCTTGATGATTTCAACATCCATGACAGCTGCTGCCGCCTTCAAGGATGAGTGTGCCTCGGCACTGCAAATGAACTTCCAAGAATCAGGTTTCGGTTGACCCGCAGCCTTCAAGCGAGCCGCGGCCCGGTGACGTGCGGCCACCAGGGCGCTCAAGTTACCGAGAGTGCCACCCTGAACGAAAACTCCACCGGCTCCAGCAGGTAACCCTGCTTCTTTTGCCAGCCAGGTTAGAACTTCATTTTCGGCGTAGACGGCTCCGGCGCCTTCCATCCATGAACCGCCATAGATAGCCGAGGCAGAAACGACGAGGTCAAAAAGCTTGGCTGCTTCTGTCGGAGCGCAAGGGATGAAAGAAAGGTAGCCAGGGTGATCGGTTGAGATCGTGGCCGGGGCCAAGACGTTCTCAAACAACTTGAGTGATTTGAGCCCGCCGAGCCCCTCCTCGGTAACGGTAGGGCCGGCGTTTTCGGTCAGGTACTCGAAGGTTTGCGGTGCATCGAGAGGTGCGGGATCGTATTCGAGTCGCTTGCGGGCGTATTCGAAAATTCCCTCGCGGAGGGCTACAGTCGCGTCATTGGGCTTGTGCACAAGAGCAGTCTATTTCGGTTTTTTGATCCGAATGATAGAAACGGTGAAGCCAATAATCGAAAGGGCTAGGAAGGCGATGCCTCCAAGGTGACGCTGCTGCTCGATGGCAGCACACGAGGTCCAGCCTTCGAGTTGTTCGACCGTGCATAGGTCAGCATTGAAAAAGCCGAGGGTCGAGGCAAACACGCCCACGACGCTGACAGTGGCCAGCATCGCCATTGAGTTGTTGCTGACCTTTGCCATTACTCGACCTCAGATAGATCGCCGATTTCGTCGCCCTTTTTGGCGATTTCGGCGCGGATTTCATCCATGTCCAGCTCTTTGACGGCGGCGATAAGTTCTTCTAGCCCGGCACCAGGAAGCGCACCAGCGCGGTTGTAGAGCAGGATGCCGTCGCGGAAAACCATCAGGGTTGGAATCGAGCTGATGCCGGCTTCACCGGCAAGCTGCTTCTCGGCCTCAGTGTCTACTTTGCCGAAGACGATGTCTGGGTGCTTGGTGGATGCCTCTTCGAAGATCGGCGCGAACTGTCGGCAAGGGCCACACCATTCGGCCCAAAAGTCGACGATTACCATTCCGTCGGTTACGACGGTGTCGCCGAAGTTAGCCGCACCTAGTTCGATAGTTGCCATTTTGAGGTTCTCCTTGAAATCTGGGCGATGATTATGCCCGCAATAACTAACAAGCCGCCAAGCGTTTGTAATCCATCGATTTTCTCACCCAACCAGAGATAGGCAAAAAGGAAGCCAAAGATGGTTTCGGTCGTCGACATAATCCCAACCCCGGTGGCGCTGAGGTGCGGCAGGGCGGCATAGGTCAAGTACAACGGAACGAAAGAGCCCATGACGCCGAGCCAGGCAAAAATAAGCCAGGCGGGAATGATGTTTCCGGCCAGATTGCCGCCAAGGTCTAACTGGATGGCGAATCGATTGAAATCAAAGGTCCAAAAGCGACTTAGGCCCACCCACATCAAAGCCGAGACCAGCATCGAGTAAAACAGTGTGGAAAAAGCATCTCTCGTCTTGTGAACGTGCTCACCGACCATGTAGTAGACAGTGGTAGCCAACGCAGCTATTGCCGCATAAAGCAGTCCGAGACCGCTGAGACCACCCTGCCAAATGTGTGACACCACAACTAGACCCGAAAGCACTAGAGTGACACCTAGCCACAGGCGCTTCGATACCTTGGTTTTGAATAACAGCAGGCTTGCAATCGGCACCAGGATGATTGCCGTGTACTGAATCAGTAGTGCAACCCCGACCGGTAGGTTAGCCACCGCGTTCGCATACGACCACTGCATCAAGCCCACGCCTCCCACACCGAGGAATAGGAACCACTTCCATTCGCCAGGGCTTACCCTAAACGCCTTCGGATTGCGGATTGCGATGAATAGACCAGCGATCAGGCAGGCCGACAGCGAGCGGAACAAGGTAATCTGCTCGGCGGTCACGCCGGTTGCCATAACCGTCTTGGCCGTGCTGCCGTTGAGCCCAAAGAGAAAGGTTGCAGTCAAGATCATGACTGCACCCAGCAGGGGACTCTTGTGCTTCATTTGCGCCTAGATACCGGTTCCGTGCACTGCGAACTGGTCGATTGCCCGCAACTCATCCGTGGTCAATTTCGGCGCGTTCAAAGCCGCGTAGTTCTGTTCCAGCTGCTTGACGCTGCTTGCCCCAATCAGGGCCGAGGTTACCGTAGGTTGGCGAAGAACCCAGGTGAGAGCAAGTTTAGCAAGAGTTTGCCCTCTTGAGGCCGCAATCTCGTTCAGTCCGTTCGCTCGTTCAAGGTAGGTGGGGTCGATCTGCGTCTCTTTCAAGAAGTGATTCTTAGCCGCTCGAGAACCGCGAGGTGCCGAACCCGATAGGTAGCGATCGGTCAGTAGGCCCTGAGCTAGGGGAGAGAACACGATAGAACCGACGCCCTCCATGCCAAGAGTGTCGAACAGAGACTGTTCCGGGGTGCGGTCAAACATCGAGTAGCGAGGCTGATGAATCAGCAGTGGCACACCCATCCCTGCAAGAATGCGTTTGGCTTCGCGGGTTTGGTGGGCATCGTAGGAAGAAATTCCGGCATACAGTGCCCGACCAGAGTGCACGGCAGTGGCAAGGGCTCCCATAGTCTCTTCGAGTGGCGTGTTCGGGTCGAAGCGGTGGCTATAGAAGATGTCGACATAGTCAAGCTGCATGCGCTTGAGACTCTGGTCAAGTGAGGCCAAGAGGTACTTACGTGAACCCCACTCGCCATAAGGCCCCGACCACATGTCGTAACCGGCTTTGGTCGAGATGATTAGCTCATCGCGGTAGCGCTCGAAATCACGCTTGAAGTGCACTCCGAAGTTTTCCTCGGCACTACCGGCAGGTGGGCCGTAGTTGTTGGCCAAGTCGAAGTGGGTGATGCCAAGGTCAAAGGCGCGCCTAAGGATGGCACGCTGGTTGCGCATCGAGTCGCCCGAGCCAAAGTTGTGCCACAGGCCCAGAGAAATCTCAGGTAGCAGCAAACCGCTCTTACCCGTGCGTCGATACTTCATTGAGTCGTAACGGGTGTCAAGGGCTTTATAAGTCATAACAGAAGCCTAGGCTAGAGACATGACTACTTTCGTTCTTGCCGGTGGCTGTTTCTGGTGCCTAGATAGCTCTTACATGCAGTTCATGGGAGTAACCGACGTCGAAGTTGGTTACATGGGTGGACACATCGATAACCCTGGCTATGAAGCCGTCTGTAACGGAAATACCGGTCACGCAGAAGTCGCGCGCGTGCACTTCGATGAATCGGTCATTCCGGCCGACGTGATCCTCGACATTTTCTTCACCCTGCACGACCCAACACAGTTGAACCGCCAGGGCAATGACGTTGGTACGCAGTACCGCGGCGCCATGTTCTATGCCGACGATTCACAGCGAACTCTTTTCGAAGCTGCCCTCGAGCGAGCGAAAGATACCTGGGATGGCGAACTCGTAACCGAGATCGTGCCAATCGAAACCTTCTGGATGGGTGAGGAGTATCACCAAGACTTCTTCGCTAAAAACCCAAACCAGGGCTATTGCAACGCAGTTGTCTCACCGAAAATGGCCAAGGTTCGCAAGGCCTTTGCCACTTACGTAAAGTAGGGCCACACCTTCCACAGGGCCGCTGAATAATCCCAAATCCACAGATTTCGGATTGATCAGGCGCTCGCCCAAGCTGACCAGCCACACTCGATAAATCACCACTTGGCAACCGCCACCTGGTGTCTTCGAGAAAGGCATCAAATGTCAGAACTAATCTCGGTCGCCGGTTTGGTAGCGACCACACCACGCCATCTAGTTACCCAGGATGGTTTGCCGATCACCTCTTTTCGCTTGGCATCTTCTCAGCGTCGCTTCGACCGCAGCCAGAACAAGTGGATTGACGGCGAGACCAACTGGTACACCGTTACCGGCTTTCGACAACTGGCAATCAACGCATCGACCTCGGTTTCAAAGGGCGATCGAATCCTGGTGACCGGCAAGCTCCGAGTTCGCGACTGGGATAACGGTGAGCGCGCGGGAACCTCGGTCGAGATCGAGGCCGAGTCAATCGGTCACGATCTGAGCTGGGGTAGTGCTGTATTCACCCGCACCGTGTTGGTCCGTGAAACCGAATCCTCGGGCACGGATTCAGCAGAAATTGCCGAGGCTGTGGATAACTTGAGCAAAGATTTCCTACAGGAAGCAGAGTTGGTGGGCACCAAAAAGAAGTAGCCGACCATGAAAGCCGCCGGGTCAGGTGCGCCCCCTCAATCCTGGCCCGGCCCTTCAGGCTAAACTTGAGGTAAATCTACCGAAAGAGACTGATTTTTCATGGCTGAATTCATCTATCAGATGATCAAGGCGCGCAAGGCGCATGGCGACAAAGTAATCCTCGATGACGTGACTCTCGCGTTCTATCCTGGCGCCAAGATCGGTGTTGTTGGCCCTAACGGTGCCGGTAAGTCAACCGTTTTGAAGATCATGGCTGGTCTTGACACCCCAAGCAACGGTGAGGCTCGCCTCAGCCCAGAGCACACCGTCGGCATTCTTTTGCAGGAGCCACCGCTAGACGAGAGCCTGACCGTTCTCGGCAACGTTGAGCTGGCCGTCAAAGAAACCAAGGCCATGCTCGACCGCTTCAACCAGATTTCGGCTGAAATGGCAGAGCCAGATGCAGATTTCGACAAGCTTCTCGAAGAGATGGGCACCCTTCAAGAGCGCATCGACCACCTCGACGCCTGGGACCTTGATTCTCAGCTAGAGCAGGCCATGGATGCACTTCGTTGCCCGCCGGGAGACACCCTGGTTACCAACCTTTCGGGTGGTGAGCGTCGCCGCGTCGCTCTATGCAAGCTTTTGCTTGAGAAGCCAGACCTCTTGCTCCTCGATGAGCCTACAAACCACCTTGACGCCGAGTCTGTTCTCTGGCTCGAGCAGCACCTTGCTAAGTATCCTGGTGCCGTTCTTGCGGTTACACACGACCGTTACTTCCTCGACAACGTCGCAGAGTGGATTCTCGAGCTTGACCGCGGACGCGCTTACCCATATGAGGGAAACTACTCGACTTACCTAGAGAAGAAGCGTGAGCGTCTAGAGGTTCAGGGCAAGAAGGACGCCAAGCTTGCCAAGCGCCTAAGCGAAGAACTCGATTGGGTTCGTTCTAGCCCGAAGGCTCGCCAAACCAAGTCGAAGGCTCGTTTGGCCAAGTACGAAGAGATGGCTGCCGAGGCGGATCGCACCAGAAAGCTCGACTTCGAAGAAATTCAAATCCCTATGGGCCCTCGTCTGGGTGACATCGTCATCGAAGCGAAGAACCTGCAGAAAGGCTTCGATGGTCGTTCGCTAATCAACGGCCTTAGCTTCAGCCTTCCTCGCAACGGCATCGTTGGTGTGATCGGTCCAAACGGTGTCGGTAAGTCGACTCTGTTCAAGACCATCGTTGGTCTCGAGAAGCTTGATGGCGGAGACCTGAAGGTCGGAGAAACCGTAAAGATCTCATACGTAGACCAGTCTCGTGGCGGCATCGACCCGACCAAGACCCTTTGGGAAGTGGTCTCTGGCGGTCTCGACTACATCCAGGTCGGAAACCAAGAAATGCCTTCGCGTGCCTATGTTGCAGCCTTTGGTTTCAAGGGTCCTGACCAGCAGAAGCCTGCTGGAGTTCTATCTGGTGGTGAGCGTAACCGCTTGAACTTGGCTTTGACTCTAAAAGAGGGTGGCAACCTGTTGCTTCTCGACGAGCCGACAAACGACCTTGATGTCGAAACCCTGGGAAGCCTTGAGAATGCTTTGCTCGAGTTCCCTGGTTGTGCCGTGGTCATCACACACGACCGTTGGTTCCTCGACCGCGTGGCTTCACACATCCTTGCTTACGAAGGCACCGACGAAAACCCTGACCAGTGGTACTGGTTCGAGGGTAACTTCGAAGCCTACGAAGAGAACAAGATCGCTCGACTAGGTCCTGACGCGGCTAAGCCACACCGCTCGACCTACCGTCGACTAACTCGCGACTAAGGCGGCGATAGCCGCTTCGAACACCTCGTGGTGACGGTCAACGTCATCCTTGGTGGTCGTTGGGCACATCAGGGCCATGTTGTGGAATGGCGTCAGTAGCACACCGCGGTTTGCGAGGTAAAGGTGCAGGAAGTCTTCCAGCTCGGCATCCGTTGATTCGTATGCGGCAGTTCCGGTGATCGGATAAGGCTTTGCAAAGCGATATTCGGCGCGGGCTCCCAGCTGGTTGATAGCCCAAGGTAGGGCGTATTTGTCGAACAGTGCATTTACCCCGTCGGTGAAGTAGGTCGCCAAGTCGATCATCTTTTCAAAGGCGTCTTCGGTTAGAACCTGCTCCAGGGTTGCTCGCATCGCGGCTACCTGTAGTGGGTTACCAGCAAGGGTTCCGCCAACTCCACCCATGTCAACAAGGTCTAGGTCGGTTCGTTCGAGCACCTTGGCTGCGAAGCTCTCGCTGAGACCGTAGGTGCCGGTTGGAATTCCGCCGGCGATTGCCTTTCCGATAACGAAGAGGTCTGGCTCCAGGGCATCGCGCTTAGTCATGCCGCCGTAACCTGCCGAGAATGTGTGGGTTTCGTCGATGATCAGTAATGCGTCATACTTGCGGGTCAGTTCGCGAACTCCGGCCAAATAGCCCGGTTCAGGCAGAACGATGCCGATGTTGGTCATCGCTGGTTCCATCAAAACCGCTGCAACATCGCCGTTCTTCAGCTGACGCTCGAGACCTTCAAGGTCATTGAACTCGGCGACGCGCGAGGTTTCGGTCACATCAACCGGTGAACCCACGTTGCCCGGTCGGCTCATGCCTTCGCCGTCTGGCCCAACCACGATCAGGGCTTCATCAACCGAACCGTGGTAGCAGTAAGCATTGAAGAGAATCTTTGGCTTGCCGGTGATTGCTCGAACCAGACGAATAGCCCAACGGTTTGCGTCGGTTGCGGTCAGCGAGAAACTCCACTTGGCCATTCCGAAACGGTCGGTTAGGTTTTGGGCGACCCACTCGGCGTCTTCGGTTGGAAGCATCGTGGTCATTCCGCCGAGATCTTTGACGCGCTTGGTGATTGCATCAACCACTGCTGGAGCTGAGTGGCCGGCCATGGCACCGGTGTCTCCCAAGGCGAAGTCGATGTATTCGTTGCCGTCGATGTCCCAGATTCGATTACCGACAGCGCGGTCGAAGTAGACCGGGAATCCACCGGCTTTCTTGTTCATCCAGGTCATCGGAACCCGCCCGAACAGGTGGTCGGCCTTGGCGTAAGCCGCCTTTGATTTCGGGTTTCGGTTAGCGAAAGTTTCTAGTTCAAGAGCGTTTAGTTGCGCGAGGCGATTGCGGTCGATCATGGTTTTAGTTTGCCACTTCTGGCACTCGAATCATGCCCTCCTGCGCCACCGTGGCGAGTAGTTTGCCATCGCGACTAAAGATCCGCCCGAGTGACAATCCTCGTCCGCCTTGAGCGCTTGGCGACTCCTGAACGTAGAGCATCCATTCATCGGCACGGCCGTCACGGTGAAACCACATCGCGTGGTCGAGGCTTGCCTGTTTCAAACCAGGATGAGTCCAGGCGATTCCGTGCCTGCGATAGGTGCTTTCGAGAATCGAGTAGTCGCTGGCATAGGCAATCGCGGCGCGGTGCAGAGCCGAATCGTCCGGCAGGGTTCCAATCGCCTTCAGCCAAACCGCCTGGTGGGCGACGTGTTCGCCTTCGACTGTGAAGTAGATAGGGGAGGTGACATAGCGCATGTCGAATGGGCGGGCCTTCGACCAGTACTGGGCGACCGGATGTGAGCTCTCTCCAATGAGTTCGGCAGCCGAAGGCAAATTCTCCGGGCCTGGAATCCCGGCTGGGAACTGATCCTGGTGATTTAAGCCGGCATCGCGAGTTTGGAAAGATGCGATCATCGAGAAAATGGCTTCACCTTTTTGAAAGGCCTGAACGCGGCGTGTGCTGAACGATCGACCGTCGCGAAGTCGATCAACTGAGAACGTGATCGGTTGGTCGATATCACCCGCACGCAAGAAGTAGCCGTGAAGCGAGTGGGCTGGGCGGTCATCTGGGATGGTTTTCTCGGCAGCTACCAGACACTGAGCAAGCACTTGACCGCCGAAAACGCGTCCGTGCGGCATCCATTGAGAAGGGCCGACGAACAGGTCTTCACCGGTTTTTGTGCCTTCGGCATCGACCAGATTTAGCGCCTTGAGCAGTTCGGCTAGAGGGTCTGCTGGGATGAATGAGTTCACGACTTCACCTGTTCTTTGGGGCAACTCTGCCTCACACAGGCTAGTTTAGAAGGTGATATGAACGATACTTTCACCCTGGCCGACGCCGAGACCGTTACTGACCTAAAGGCATTTCTGCAGCGCGCTAAGCGCCTTGACCCAGAAGGTCTGGTTCGTCTGCGAGCTTTTGGCCCGGTTTTGGCGGCATACGTCGCACCAATCTTTTCGGGAAACCTAATGGATTCGGGGCCAACCATCCTTGGTTTGCGCACCTGCGAACTCAAAGAGACGGCTGAGGTCGACGGCGTGGTGCCAATTTCAGCCGTACTCGACCGTTTGGCGAGAGTAATCAACGAGGACTTTCTAGACCTGAGCATTCAGATGCCGGTGTCTCAGCGAGCCGTTTGGGCGGGAATTTCTCCTCCTCGCCAGGGATGGACTCAGGTCGGCACCATCAATGAAAGCCGTCTTACCCAGATTGCTCGTGACGGCATCGCCGAAGTAGCTGGGAGTCTGCCGGAATCAGTTGGCGGCCCGATTGCGGCTCGCATCCGTGGAGAGATTTGGGGCCGTGGAATCGACCTAGAAACTCGTGTTCCCACTGGTGCGGCCTTCGTTGCCGCTGGGCTTGGTTTTCTAACCGAGAACGAAGAAGTTGGACTGTTCGAGGCCGAGGGTTGGGTTCGCTTGAGTAGCGAACACGGCCACGTATTGGCCAAGGCTTCAACTAAGTTCTAGAAGCCTAGTCTTCATAGGTATTTAGCATCGCCGTTGCGGCGCGGTCTAGATAGGCCCACAGTTCTGCGTCGTGGAGCGGGGCAAGTTCAAGCGAATCCACTGCGGCTCTCATGTGTCTCAGCCAACGCTCACGGGCATCCGGGTTGATCTTGTAGGGCGCGTGACGCATGCGAAGTCTCGGGTGGCCGCGCTCCTCTTGGTAGGTGGTTGGCCCGCCCCAGTATTGCTCAAGGAACAATTGAAGTCGCTCGGCAGCCGGCCCAAGATCTTCTTCTGGGTACATCGGCTTTAGTACTTCATCCTGGCGAACACCCTCGTAAAACTTGGTTGCAAGCCGGCGAAAGGTCTCCTTGCCACCGACCAGTTCATAGAAATTGCCGCCTACCGCTTCGCCGCTTAGGCCCTTGATGCGGACCGGCTCGATTTTGCCAGCTTCTTCAAAACCGTTGGCCAATTACTTGACCGCCTTGCCCGAAACCTCGACGTGAATCGGGGTCTTGGTATTAGCCAGCGAAACCTTGTTCTTGTCTAGCGATACCTTGATTCGAGCGCGAAGCTCGCGTGCGATTTCATCGGCATGGCTTGGTCCAACCTGCTGAACTAGTCGCAAAACCACCTGCTCGCCCGTGAGCAGTTCGATTCCCCAAACCTCTGGTTCACCCATGAGTTGTTTAGCGATCTCTGGGTCGGTTGACAGCGAATGTGCAGCCTTCAAGATTAAGTCGCGCGCCTTATCAATCGGGGCCGAATAGGCGATCGGGATGTCTAGAACGACTCTCGACCAGCCCTGCGACTGGTTGCCTACTCGAACCACCTCGCCGTTGCGAACGTACCAAAGGACACCAGAAACGTCTCTAACCTGAGTGACTCGAAGGCCAACCGACTCGACTACGCCGGTTGCCTGTCCGAGATCGACACTGTCGCCGACGCCGTACTGGTCTTCAAACACGATGAAGATACCGCTGATCAAGTCACGCACGAGGCTTTGCGCACCGAAACCTAGAGCCGCGCCGAGAATACCTGCGCCGGCAACCAATGCGCCGACAGCGACGCCCAGTTCACTGAGAATCGAGGACAAAGCAACCAACACCACGGTCCAGGTGAAGAAGTTGCTCAACACCGAGCCTAGGGTTTGAGAACGCTGAACTACGCGAACATTTGCGATGAGACCGGAGGCCTGAGCGGCCTTGCCGTTCATGCCAGCGATAACGCCTCGCACCACGCGTCGCACCGAGAGCAGCAAGAGGCTACGAACAAGAACGGCTCCGATGATGATGGCCAGGATGCGAATCGGCGTGTGCCAAACATCCCAGACAGCACCCCACCAGGTCAGAAAACCGTTCATTCAGAACCTACTTACTTTGCTTTTGGCACTTGAGCGCGCGCTCAAGGTTGTCTAGATTCTCCACCAAGATTCGGTGCAACGCTGGGATTGCCTTGAACTTCGGGTCTGCGATGGCGGTTCTGGCCGCAGCTGCAGTCGCTTCATCGGCCAGCTGGATAGGGAAGAGGTTCACCAATAGGTACTCGGCGATCTTGAAGGTGTGCAACTCCCAAATCGCGAGCGCGCTATCGAAATACTTTTCCACGTAAGGGCGAAGGAGTTCGGTGTCGATGACTCGGTTGAAGGCCAGGCTCGCGGCTTGCACGTGAGCATTTGACAGTTCCTTCGTCTTGGTCAGCAAGCGCCAGGTAGCCGCCTTGTTTTCAGCGGTTGGAATTGCTGCACGAGCACCGGCGGCTGCCTTCTCACCGTTTGCCGTCTTATCGAGGGCGACCAGTTCTGCGATCTGCTCTTCTCCGGCGACACCGGCCACTACGAGTCCGGTGAGGAGTTCCCACTTGAGGTCCGCGTCAATGGTGAGACCAGGAAGCGCCTCGACCCCGAGCAGAATGTTCTTTAGTGCTGCCAGTTGCGATTCTGATCGAGCGAATAGAGCGAAGAACTTGGTGAACTGAAGCTGAGCATCGCTGCCCGCCTCTGCATAGCGCGCCAACGTCAAGAGACCATCTGCGATTTGCGAGAGTGCGTTTTGACGATCTGCAGCGTTGATGTAGAGGTTTCCCGTGGTCACCAGCTGGCGCAACAGCGTCATCATGGTGGTCGACTCGGTTTCGGTGGCGATGTGGCTCAAAACCAAACGAATGAAGTCAGCCGGGTCAGCTTCAGCATCACGCGAGGCGTCAACCGCAGCGCCCCAAACGATGGTTCGAGCTAGGGGATCCTCAATGTCGCTCAGGTGTTCGAGTGCAGTAGACCAAGACTTTTCGTCCAGGCGAATCTTCGCGTAGGCAAGATCGCCGTCATTCAGGAGAATGAGCGCAGGCTGCTTCAGGCCAACCAGTTGAGAAACGTGAGTGCGCGGCCCATCGACGTCAAGCTCGATCTGGCTTGTGCGAGTCAGCTTTCCGTTCTGAAGGTCATAGAAACCAATCGCCATGCGGTGTGGTCGGATTGTCGGTTGACTCTCGATTGCCGATTGCTCGATCACGAAGTGAGTGATCGTGCCATTTTCAGAGACACTGAGTTCTGGCTTTAGCGTGTTGACTCCGGCGGTCTCAAGCCAAAGCTTTGACCAGCTCTTGAGCTCGCGGCCCGAGGTCTTTTCAAGTTCGGTTAGAAGATCCTTGAGCCGTGTGTTCTTGAAGGCGTGCTTCTTGAAATACTCCGATACTCCGGCGAGGAACTTCTCTTGCCCGACCCAAGCTACGAGTTGCTTAAGAACAGCAGCGCCCTTGGCGTAGGTAATGCCGTCGAAGTTCACCTGAACGTCTTCAAGGTCATTGATTTCGGCGACAATCGGGTGGGTCGAAGGAAGTTGGTCCTGTCTAAATGCCCAGGACTTCTCGAGAGAAGCAAATGTCGACCAGGTGTTCTTCCATTCGGTGGCTTCGGCAACGGCTAGGTGTGAAGCATATTCTGCGAATGATTCGTTGAGCCAGAGGTCGTTCCACCACTGCATGGTTACTAGATCACCAAACCACATGTGAGCCAATTCGTGAAGAATCGTGATTACACGACGCTCGCGAATCGCATCCGTGACCTTTGAGCGGAAGACATAGGTTTCGGTGAAGGTTACCGCACCAGCATTTTCCATGGCACCCGCGTTGAACTCGGGAACAAACAACTGGTCGTACTTGTCAAACGGGTAAGGGTAGTCGAAGGCCTTTTCGAAGAATTCGAAACCTTCACGCGTCTTGTCGAAGATGTAGTCGGCATCCAAAAATCCAGTCATCGATGCTCGTGCAAAAACGCCGAGCGGAATGATTCGACCATCGCTGCTGGTCAATTCGCTGCGCACTTCGCTGTATGGCCCGGCAACCAGTGCCGTGATGTAGCTAGAAATGACCGGAGTCGGAGAGAATTTCCAAACCGCCTTGCCGTCTTCAATCGGAGTCGGTGTCGGGGTCGCCTGATTAGAGACAACTTTCCAACGCGCAGGTGCGGTGATGGTGAATTGAAAAGTCGCCTTCAGTGAAGGCTGCTCAAAGACTGCGAAAACACGTCGTGAATCCGGAACTTCGAACTGTGAGTAAAGGTAAACCTCGTCGTCGGCCGGGTCTACGAAGCGGTGCAGGCCCTCGCCGGTATTCATGTAGAAGGCATCTGAAACAACCGTCAACTCGTTGACTGCTTGAAGGTTGTCCAACTGGATGCGAGTGCCATCCGAGACAACGGAGACATCGAGCGATTCGCCGTTCAATACAACCGAGTGCACTTCGGCGGTGATTGCATCGATGAAGGTGCTGGCACCTACCTGGTTGGCTGAGAATTTGACGGTCGTGGTTGATCGAAACGTCTTATCACTGGTGGTGAGGTCTAGGGCGATTTCGTAGCTATCGACCTTCAGTAGCTCGCTACGCAGGTTTGCTTCGACGCGAGTTAGGTTTTCTCCAGGCACAACAGACTCCTATGTCTAAGGTTTACCTATTAGCCTAATAGTGCGACGAGGAGTAAAAAGTGCGACTAAAGCCAGGCCCATTGAATGAAGCATCGGTTATCTTTTCGATTACCTGGGTGCTGACCTTTTTTGCGTTCGCGCTGTTCTCGGGTGATTTGAACCAAGCCCTGCGAGCCTCGTCAATTTCGATCATTTTCTTGGTGATTAGTTATGTCCTATGGATTCTCACCGGCTACTGGTGGCGAAAGAAAGGGACACAGCAGCGTTTTTTCATGAACGTGACAGTTAGTTCAGCCGTGGCAATTGGAGCATTGTTGCTGATGAACGCGGCGGTAACCAGCTCTACTTTGAGTTCCGGGGTCAAAACGAACGCCAGCGGCTACTTCATCGCTGTAGCCATAGTTTTCTTTGTCAGTTCAATCGGCGCTGCAGCCTTGACCCAGTTTCTCTTGCTGCGACCAAAGAAAGATAAAATCTAGTCATGCGCATCCACATTGCTACCGACCACGCGGGACTAGATCTCAGCCACTTTTTAATCCGTGAATTGACCAAGCAAGGACATGAGGTGTTCGATCACGGACCAACCTCCTACGACCCGCTGGATGACTACCCAAGTTTCTGCATCAATGCCGCTCTCGCAGTGGTTGCCGATCAGCAGGCCGGGGTTCAGGCTCTGGGAATCGTATTGGGTGGTTCGGGCAATGGTGAGCAGATTGCAGCCAACAAGGTGAAGGGCATTCGTGCCGCTTTGGCTTGGAACGAGTCAACTGCAAAGCTGGCACGTGAGCATAACGACGCCAACGTCATTGCCGTTGGAGCTCGACAGCACACTCAAGAAGAAGTTCTGCAGTTGATCGAGTACTTCGTCGCCGAGCCTTTCAGCAACGACGAGCGTCATGTGCGCCGCATCGGCAAGATCGCGACCTACGAGCAGACTGGCGACATTCTTTAGTTCATGCCTGAGGGTCATACCGTCCATCGCATCGCGAACGACTTCAATCGTCTATTCGCAGGTGCAGCGCTGACCGTAACCTCTCCGCAAGGCCGATTCAACGAGAGCGCCAGGTTGGTGAGCGGATTCACCCTTACTGAAGCTCGCGCAATCGGGAAGCAGATGTTTCTTCGGTTCGAAAATGATTTGACCATCCGAATTCATCTCGGCATTTACGGCAAGTGGAACTATCACGAGTCAACATCCGGCGAATTCCCAGAGCCGATCGGGCAGGTGCGTGCCAGATTCTCAAATCTTCTGGCCGCCGCCGATTTGCGCGGGCCAACTGTTTGCGAGGTAATCACTCTCGATGAAGTGCTGCAGGTCGAGCGTCGCCTAGGTCCAGACCCTTTGAACCCGAACCCTCGAGGTCGTGAGTCTGAGCGCTTCATAAGTCGTGTGCTTGGTTCGAAGACTCCTATTGGTCTGCAGCTCATGAACCAGGATGTGATTGCCGGCATCGGAAACGTCTACCGCGCCGAACTTCTGTTCAGAGCAGGTATTAATCCGCACACTCCGGGGGAGAAGCTGTCTCGAGAGCAACTCCAAGGTCTGTGGGATGACTCGGTCAAGCTCCTGACTGTTGGAGTCTTGAAAGGCGTAATGATCACCCGAGACGAACTCTTGAAAAAGAACCCGAAGAAAAGCGAGCGCAACTTCGTTTACAAGCGCGAAGGGCTCGATTGTCGAGCCTGTGGAACACATGTGATCATCGAAATGGCCGCGGCTCGCAAGCTCTATTGGTGCCCTAACTGCCAGGCCTAAACCGCGCCCGGGTTAAAGCAAAACCGGGCCTGTTGGGCCCGGTTTTATTGGAGCGGATGACGGGAATCGAACCCGCATCATCAGTTTGGAAGACTGAGGCTTTACCACTAAGCTACATCCGCATTTGCGATCTGCATTTGTTGAAGATTTTTTTCAAAATCGAACCAACATGTCTATTCTATGGGATAGACTCGACGAGGTTGTTCCAGTTCACTGGAAAATCAACCGGGGTGTAGCGTAGTGGCTAGCGCGCCTGCTTTGGGAGCAGGATATCGCAGGTTCGAGTCCTGTCACCCCGACCATGCACCATCATTTGGTCTGGCAATCACTCAAAAACTAATCGTTCAAGGTGATTCTGGGCCAAATGATGTGTATCGGCCTAAAAATCCTTTGGGCAAAAATAATCCGGCTCGTTCCTGTAATAGGTGCGGGCCCTTCTTTTCAGGAGATGCAACCTTGAAGACTGTCGTTGAACAGCTAACTCCAACCCGCGTAAAGCTCACCATCGAGGTAACCCCTGCTGAGTTCAAGCCAAGCCTTGACCACGCATACGAGCACATTGCCGAGGGTGTAAACATTCCGGGTTTCCGCAAGGGTAAGGTTCCTGCAGCGATTCTTGACCAGCGCGTCGGCCGCCCAGCCATCCTGGCTCACGCGATCAACGACGGTCTAGACACCATCTACCGCCAGGCAATCGAAGAGAACAAGGTTCGCCCTCTAGGTCAGCCACAGGCAGACGTAAAGCAGGCTCCAGATGAGAACACCTTCGAGGGCAACCTAGTTGTCGAGATCGAAGTTGAGGCACGCCCAGAGATCAAGCTTCCTGAATACAAGGGCCTAAAGGTCAAGGTTGACGAGGTTAAAGTTGCTGGCAAGGACGTTGAAGAAGAGCTTGATGCACTTCGCTCACGCTTCGGCACTCTAAAGACCGTAGACCGCCCAGCAAAGAAGGGCGACTTCACCACCATCGACCTAAAGGCAGAGATCGACGGCAAGACCATCGATTCAGCTGAGAACATTTCATACGAGATCGGTTCAGGCAACCTTCTTGACGGCATCGACGAGGCGCTTGACACCCTAACCGCAGGCGAGTCAACCACCTTCAAGTCGAAGCTTGTCGGTGGCGAAAAGGCAGGTCAGGAAGCTGAAGTTTCAGTAACCCTAACCGCTGTCAAGGAGCGAGAGCTTCCTAAGCTTGACGACGCCTTCGCTCAGTTGGCATCAGAGTTCGACACCGTGGCAGAGCTAAAGGCAGAAATCGAGAAGCAGATCGCTGCTTCGAAGGTATTCGGTCAGGGCATCCAGGCACGCCAGTTGCTAACCGACGAACTTATTGCCCTAGCCAAGGTTCCAGTTTCAGCCGAACTAGTAGAAGCCGAAGTTAACCGTCACCTCGAGGGCGAGGGCCGTCTAGAGGATGCAGCTCACCGCGCCGAGGTCACCGAGGAGAGCACCAAGACTTTCCAGGCTCAGATGGTGCTAGACGCCATTGCTGAGAAGGAAGACATCCAGGTTAGCGAGCAGGAGCTTATCCAGTACCTCGTTCAGAGTGCACAGCAGTATGGCATGGCTCCAAACGACTTCATCAAGGCGATTAGCGAAAACGGTCAGGTTCCTGCATTCGTTGGCGAAGTTGCGCGTCGCAAGGCTCTAAACATCGTTCTAGAGGCCGCAACCGTAACCGACTCAAAGGGCAAGGCTGTTGACCTGAGCGAATTCAGCAAGTCAGACGCTGCAGACGTAGTTGACGACCACGCTGGTCACAACCACTAATAGTTTCTAAACGGGAATGGCTCAGACTTCGGTCTGGGCCATTTCTCTTTAGCCACTGGCGAACACATCACGGATATCGCGTCGTGTGCAGTTATCTTTGACAAGCAACCTCAAGATTTAGGAGTACTTCAATGGCTGATCAGGCTAAGGCACCAAGCAGCACCTTTGACCGTCTGCTCAAGGACCGCATCATTTGGCTAGGCACCGAAGTTCGTGACGATATGGCCAATGAAATTTGCGCCAAGATTCTTTTGCTCGCCGCTGAAGACTCAAACAAGGACATCTTCCTTTACATCAACTCACCGGGTGGTTCGATCACCGCCGGTATGGCCATTTACGACACCATGCAATACGTGCCTAACGACATCGTGACCGTCGGCATCGGCATGTGCGCCTCGATGGGGCAGTTCCTGCTTTCGTCGGGCACCAAGGGCAAGCGCTATGCAACCCCAAACACCCGCGTTTTGCTTCACCAGCCACACGGTGGCTTCGGAGGCACCGCGTCAGACATTCAGACTCAGGCTCAGCTAATCGTTTCTATGAAGCGACAGCTTGCTTCAATCACCGCGGAGCAGACTGGCAAGACCGTTGAGCAGGTCATGGCCGATGGCGACCGCGACCGCTGGTTCAGCGCCGAAGAGGCACTCGAGTACGGATTCATCGATCACATTCAGAAGTACGCAGCTAGCGCCACCGGCGTGGGCTCAAACTAGGGTCAGGGAGACAAAATCATGACTAACCCAAACGTTTTCACCAGCCCAGAGGCTCGCTACATTCTGCCTACCTTTGAAGAGCGCACGTCTTACGGTTTCAAGCGCCAAGACCCTTACAACAAGCTCTTTGAAGACCGCATCGTTTTTCTAGGTGTGCAGGTTGACGATGCTTCAGCCGATGACATCATGGCTCAGCTGCTCGTTCTCGAGTCTCAGGACCCAGACCGCGACATCACCATGTACATCAACTCACCTGGTGGTTCGTTCACCGCGATGACTGCCATCTACGACACCATGCAGTACATCCGCCCACAGATTCAGACCGTTTGCCTAGGTCAGGCAGCTTCTGCGGCAGCAGTTCTACTGGCCGCTGGTGCGCCAGGCAAGCGCCTAGCCTTGCCAAACGCGCGAGTCTTGATTCACCAGCCATCATCTGGCGACTCTGGTCGTGGCCAGGCTTCTGACATCGAGATTCAGGCAAACGAGATGTTGCGCCTTCGCGAGTGGCTCGAATCAACTCTTTCTAAGCACAGCAAGCGCACCGTAGCCGAGGTTAACAAGGACATCGATCGCGACAAGATTCTTACCGCTCCAGAGGCTCTCGAATTCGGTCTAATCGACCAGGTTCTTACCTCTAGAAAAAACGCGTAAGAAAAACGTGTGCAAAGCGGATGGGCGAGGCTCATCCGCTTTGTCATTGCTGGGCTATAAAGTTTTGGTATGACTAAGCTCGGCGAATCTAGCGACCTGCTCAAGTGTTCTTTCTGCGGAAAGAGCCAAAAGCAGGTACGCAAGCTAATTGCCGGCCCGATGGTTTACATCTGCGATGAGTGTATCGAGCTCTGCAACGAGATCATCGAAGAAGAACTTGGTGGCGCTGCCGCCGAGAGTGTCGAAGACATTGATCTTCCAAAGCCACGGGAAATCAAGGGTTTCCTTGACGAGTATGTAATCGGGCAAGACCAGGCTAAGAAGGCCTTGGCGGTCGCGGTATACAACCACTACAAGCGCCTGCGTTCGCGCGGAACCCTAACCGCCGCTGGTAAAGACCACGACTCAATCGAGATCGCAAAGTCAAACATCCTCATGATTGGACCTACCGGTTGCGGTAAGACCTATCTGGCCCAGACTCTGGCTAAGCGTCTGAACGTTCCTTTCGCAGTTGCCGATGCAACCGCGTTGACCGAAGCGGGATACGTCGGTGAAGACGTTGAAAACATCCTGCTCAAATTGCTTCAAGCCGCCGATTTTGACGTGAAGCGCGCCGAGTCGGGCATCATCTACATCGATGAGATCGACAAGATTTCACGCAAGGCCGAGAACCCATCGATCACCCGAGACGTTTCTGGCGAAGGTGTTCAGCAAGCGCTGCTAAAGATCCTCGAAGGCACGGTCGCTTCGGTGCCGCCTCAGGGTGGCCGCAAGCACCCTCAGCAAGAGTTCATCCAGCTCGACACGACCAACGTCCTGTTCATCGTTGCCGGAGCCTTTGCTGGTCTTGAAGAAATCATTTCGGCTCGCGCAGGCAAGAAGGGCATCGGTTTCGGCGCACCAATCGCTGGCAAGAACGACAACGTCGAAATCTTCACCGAAGTTCAGCCGGAAGACCTGCGCAAGTTCGGTCTCATCCCTGAATTCATCGGCCGACTTCCGGTTATCGCAACCGTTACCCCGCTAGACCGCGAGGCTCTGATGGAGATTCTCACCAAGCCAAAGAACGCATTGGTCAAGCAATACCAGCGCATGTTTGAGCTCGACGGTTTTGAGCTTGAGTTTGACCTCGATGCACTCCAGGCAATCGCCGACCAGGCTGTGGCTCGCGAGACCGGTGCACGCGGTCTTCGCGCAATCATGGAAGAGATTCTCGGCCCAATCATGTTCGAGATTCCTGGTTCAGAAGTGCAGGGCATCGTTAAGATTTCGAAGCAGGTTGTCGAATCTGGCGTTGAACCATCGATCATTCCTTTCAAGAGCCTTCGCCAAGAAAAGTCGGCCTAGTAAATGGGCCGCTTCTCTGACCACAAGGCACCCTTACTTGCTGGCACAGTAGCCTCAATCACCGGAACCGCGGCTAGCGCCGGGCTCGTACTCACCGCTCTTACTGCCCTGAATGCAACTAAGTCACAGACTGCCTCGGCAATCTTCGTTCTCATCGCGATGTACGGTCTACTATCCATCGCGCTCAGCTGGCGCTACAAGATGCCGATCTCGATTGTTTGGAGCACGCCAGGCGCGGCCCTTCTGATCTCTTCCGGCACTCTAAACCTGCCGTTTTCAAGCGCTGCCGGCGCTTTCATCGTCACGGGATTGTTACTGTTGCTGACGGGGCTTTGGCCTGCCTTGGGGCGGCTAGTATCTTCGATTCCTAAGCCAATTGCATCGGCAATGCTTGCCGGCGTAATCTTCAACTTCTGCATCGCTCCATTCAAGTCAGCTGCCGACTTCCCTTGGATCGTGCTCCCAGCCATCTTGGTTTGGCTTGTGCTGTATAAGTACGCCACGATTTGGGCGACACCGGCTGCGATGCTAATCATCTTTACCTTGACCGCAATCGACAAGGGAATCAGCTTTGGCTCCGGTCAGTTCTGGCCGCAGGTCGAATTGGTTTGGCCAACTTTCGACGTGACCGCAATCGTCTCGATAGCAATCCCGCTCTATCTGGTGACCATGGCCAGCCAAAATATTCCCGGTGTAGCAATCATGAAGAGCTTCGGCTACGAGGTTCCATTCAAGCCAGTGATGGCGGCCACCGGTCTTTCGGCAGTGGTTGCGGGTTTCTTCGGCGGGTTCTCAATGAACCTAGCGGCAATCACCGCGGCGCTTAATGCCAACGATCACGCTCACAAGGATCCGAATCGTCGCTGGTTGGCTTCGGTATATGGCGGCTACGTATATCTGGTGATCGCGCTTTTGGCCGTGCCTACGGTGGCCTTTGTGTTGCAGGCTCCCCGTGAGCTGGTTCTGGCTGCTGCCGGACTCGCGTTGCTGGGAACAATCATCTCAGCGCTAAGTTCTGCCGTAGAGGTTGTAGAACTTCGCCTGCCGGCCATGGTGGCCTTTTTAGTGGCAGCCTCGGGTGTCTCGGCGTACGGAATCGGCTCGGCCTTCTGGGCCTTGCTAGCTGGCTTGATCGTCTGGGGTTGGCTAAGCCTGAAGGCCAAAGCTAAATAAGCCCTCGGCGCTTCAAGAGCGGCTCGATTGCAGCGTCATGTCCGGTGAATGCGCGGAACATGCCCATTGAGTCGGTAGAACCACCGCGAGAAAGCAAGGCATCCCGGAATCGCTGACCGTTCTCACGGGTCAAACCACCATTGTTCTTGAACCAATCCACGGTATCCGCGTCTAGCACTTCTGACCAGATGTAGCCGTAGTAACCAGCCGAGTATCCGCCCTCGAAAATGTGCGAGAAGTAGGTGCTGCGGTATCGGGTCGGCACCGGTGAGTAATCGAGACCGTATCCGGCAATTGCGCCGGCTTCGAATGACTCGACGTCGTCAACTTTGTCATCAACCGACAGCGAGTGCCAAGCTAGGTCAAGAATGGCTGCGGCCAGGTAACTGGTGGTCTCAAACCCTTGGTTGAAGGTCTCGGCTCGGTTTAGGTTTTCAACCCATTCGAGCGGCAACGACTCACCGGTTTCGTAGTGTTTGGCATAGTTTGCCAAAACCTCAGGCCACAGCATCCACATTTCGTTAACCTGCGACGGGAATTCCACGAAGTCACGTTCGACACTGGTGCCGCTGAAGCGAGGGTATGTCACGTTAGACAGCAATCCGTGCAGGGCGTGCCCGAACTCGTGGAATAGGGTTGCGTTCTCATCGAAGGTCAGCAGGGTAGGCGAGCCAGCAGGTGGCTTTGGAACGTTCATGTTGTTGAACACCACTGGAAGTTGACCGAGTAGGTGGTTTTGATCAACGAAGTTAGACATCCACGCGCCACCACGCTTTGAATCGCGGGTGTAGAAGTCACCGATGTATAGGCCTAGTGCCGAACCGTCTTCGTTCTTGACTTCCCAAACACGTGCCTCTGGGTCGTAGGCCTTGAGGTCAGGCCGCGGAGTGAAGGTGATGCCGAATAGCTGGTTGGCTGCCCAGAAAACGCCGTTGTTCAGAACGTTCTCGAGTTCGAAGTACGGCTTGAACTTGGTGGTGTCCACGTTGTATTTGGCCATGCGAACGCGTTCGGTGTAGATCGACCAGTCCCAGCTGGCAAGTTCAAAGTGGCCGTTTTCGGCATCGATCATCTGCTGAATTGCCTCGCCTTCGGCACGAGCGTTTGCGACCGCTGCCGGGGCAATCTTACGAAGCATTTCGTGAACTCGGTCTGGGTGGCCGGCGGTCTGCTGTGACAGCACGTATTCGGCGTGGCTCTTGAAGCCAAGTAGAGCGGCACGCTCGGCGCGCAGTTTGACGATTTCAAGGATGAGAGCGCGGTTATCATTATCGTTTGCTCGCCCACCCTTCGACAGTGATGCCTTCATGATCTTTTCGCGAAGTGCGCGGTTGGTGAGCGATGAAAGCACCGGGTTTCCAGTGAAGTTAACCATTGCGATCAACCACTTGCCTGAAAGTCCTCGTGCCTCTGCAGCAGCTGCGGCTGCGTCGATTTGACCAGCTTCTAGGCCATCCAAGTCGGCAACATCGTCGACGATAATCGCGAGGTCGTTGGTGTCATTCAGCACGTTCTGGCTGAATTTCGTGCTCAACTTCGAAAGCTTCTCGTTCAGAGCCTTGAGTTCTTCGCGTTCGTTTACGCCCAACTGCGCACCGGCATGAACGAAGTCGCGATAGTAGCACTCAATTAGCCAGATCGACTCGTCGTCAAGGTTCAATTCGTGACGCACATCATGGATGTGGCGGATGCGCTCGAAAAGCTCAGCGTTCAAGTTGATCGCGTCAGAGTGTGCCGAGAGTTTCGGGGCGAGCTCTTCTTCGATGGCATCGATTGTGTCGTTGGTGTCGGCACTCGACTTGTTATAGAAAACCGACAGCACACGGTAGAGCATGCGGCCAGACTTCTCGAGCGCAACGATTGTGTTCTCGAAGGTGGGCGCACCCGATTCAAGGATGGCCGTCACTTCGTTTAGCTGCTCTTCGCAAGCCTCATAGAACGCAGGTAGGTAATGTTCATCACGTATCGCTTCAAACGGAGGTAGTTCATACGGCAGTTCTGAGCGATGCGCGAACGGGTTCATTTCTATGCCTCTTCTATTGCCTTAAGAATCACGTCAACCATGGCCACCTCTTCACCCTCGGCGTAACCAAGGGTTTCGATGCGGCCGACAGCCTTTAGGTCGGTCTCAAGCAGTCTAAGGCTGGTTAGGACTGCGGCTGGGGCCTCGAGAATCGCAGATTCAACTGCTGCCTTCATCGAGACCTTTGCGTCTGACTTTGCCTTGCGAACGCCCACTAGCGCGCTGGATGCCAAACCTAGAAGAGGGGCATTAGCGCCGTCTAGACCATCGACAAGTTCGTCAGCGGTAGGCCAAGGAGCGCGGTGAATCGAACCGGCATCGCTCTGCCACCAGCTCCAAACCTCATCCGTGGCGAATGGCAAGAACGGAGCAAACAGGCGAAGCATGGTGTGCAAGGCACGACGCAAGGTGATTGCCGCAGAGGCCTGTTGGGCTGCAGATACTTCACCGTTCGCGTTGTACGCGCGATCCTTGACCAGTTCTAGGTAGTCATCGGTGAACTTCCAGAAGAAGTGTTCGGCAAGCTCTAGCGCCTTGGTGTGGTCGTATGACTCAAAGGCTGCGGTTGCTCCTCGAACAACTTCGGCCAAACCGAACAGCAGTGCCTGGTCGATGGGCTCGGTTACATCTGTGTGACCAGCTGGAACCTCGAATGAAAGCGAGAACTTTGCCGCGTTAAGCAGCTTCACTGCAAGGCGACGCCCAACCTTCATCTGACCTTCGTCAAATGCGGCATCGGTGCCCAGACGTGCAGATGCAGCCCAGTAGCGAACCGCGTCGGCACCGTGGTTATCGATTGGTTCGGCCGGAACAACTACGTTGCCCTTTGACTTCGACATCTTCTTGCGGTCTGGGTCGAGAATCCAGCCCGAAATTGCTGCGTTTGACCAAGGAAGCTGGCCGAACTCTTGCTCTGAGCGCAGTACGGTCGAGAAAAGCCAGGTTCGGATGATGTCTTGACCTTGTGGGCGCAGGTCGTAAGGGAAGACCAGGTCAAACTTCTCTGGGTCTTCGATCCAACCACCGGCAAGTTGCGGGGTTAGCGACGAGGTAGCCCAGGTGTCCATGATGTCCATCTCGCCGATGAAGCCGCCTGGAACGCCACGCTGAGCTTCGATGAACCCAGCAGGAACATCGGTCGAAGGATCGATAGGAAGCAGTGACTCATCCGGGACTAACGGTGATTCAAAGTTTGCTTCGCCGTTCGCGTCAAGCTCGTACCAAATCGGGATTGGAACACCGAAGAAGCGCTGGCGCGAAATCAACCAGTCGCCGGTCAAGCCGTTCACCCAGTTTTCGTAGCGAACGCGCATGAAGTCTGGGTTGAAGTTCAACTGCTTGCCGAGTTCGATTAGACGTTCACGGATGGCTGCATCGCGACCACCGTTGCGGATGTACCACTGGCGAGTCGACACGATCTCGAGAGGCTTGTCACCCTTTTCGAAGAACTTGACGTCGTGCTGAATCGGGCGAGGGTCGCCAACCATGTCGCCCGACTCCTGAAGGAATTCGACGATTCGCTGCTTTGCCGAGAACACGGTCTTACCGACTAGTTCGGCGAAGACTTCCTTGCCCTTTGCAGAAGTGATTACGTCAGGCATTTCGTCGATGATTCGACCATCCCAGCCGATGATGGCACGGTTTGGAAGGTCGAGTTCGCGCCACCAGATGACGTCGGTTACGTCGCCAAAGGTACAGATCATTGCGATGCCCGAACCCTTGTCGATTTGAGCTAGGCGGTGTGCGACCACCGGAACCTCAACGTCAAATAGCGGAGTGCGAACGGTCTTGCCAAACAGGCTCTGGTAGCGAGCGTCATCAGGGTGAGCCACGAGAGCGACACAAGCCGGAAGTAGTTCAGGTCGAGTGGTTTCGATGAAGATCTTGCCACCCTCCCAGAGAGTCGGGTCAACGTTGAAACCGACGCGGTGATAAGCGCCTGGCTGCTCGCGATCTTCGAGTTCGGCCTGGGCTACCGCGGTGCGGAAGGTGACATCCCAAAGGGTCGGAGCCATTGACTGGTACGCCTCGCCGCGCTTCAGGTTGCCCAGGAACGCCTTCTGCGAAACGGCAATAGCTGCCGGTGAAATGGTCTGGTAAGTCTGCTTCCAGTCGACCGAAAGACCGAGCTTGCGCCATAGCGCCTCAAACTGCTTCTCATCTTCGGTGGTCAACTTTTCACAAAGCTCGATGAAGTTGCGGCGAGAGATGGCAACCTGGTCGGCTGCCTTAGAGCTCTTGTTGTCGCCACCTTCGAACGGTGGAACAAAGTTTTCGACGTAAGGCAAGGATGGGTCGCAGCGAACACCGAAGAAGTTCTGAACGCGACGTTCGGTCGGCAGTCCGTTGTCATCCCAACCCATTGGGTAGTAAACCTCTTTGCCTGTCATTCGCTTGTAGCGAGCTACGACGTCGGTGTGGGTGTAGCTGAAAACGTGACCGACGTGCAGCGAACCCGAGACGGTTGGCGGTGGGGTGTCGATCGAAAAGACCTGCGATTTAGCCACGCCACGGTTGAAGTGGTAGGTGCCATCGGACTCCCAGCGGAGCCCCCATTTTTCTTCTAGACCCTCTACACCGACCTTGTCTGGCGCGGTTGCAGGTGCAAGAAAGTTGTTGGCTGAGCCTGAATGGGCATTAGTCACGTGAAAGTCTCCAAAAAACGGGTTTGTAACAGGTTAACATTGATAGGAGATTTCCTTTTACTGACAAGCCAGAAAGCCTTGAATGTATCCCAAGAACAACGACTCAGCTACAGCCGCGCGCGAGGGTGTAAACCCAAGCCCATCTTTCCCGGCGGTTGAGCAGGGCATTCTTGCCTTCTGGAAGGGCGATGACACCTTCCAGGCGTCGATCGACCAGCGCACCGCCGCCAATGCCGAAGAGTTCGTCTTCTACGACGGCCCTCCGTTTGCCAACGGTTTGCCGCACTACGGCCACCTGCTGACCGGTTACACCAAAGACATGGTTCCTCGTTTCAAGACCATGCAGGGCTACCGAGTCGAGCGTCGCTTTGGTTGGGATACTCATGGTCTTCCAGCAGAAGTTGAAGCCGAGCGTCAGCTTGGCATCTCCGGTCGACACGAAATCGAGGCCGTCGGAATCGACAAGTTCAATGAGGCTTGCCGCTCATCCGTGCTGAAGTACACCAAGGAGTGGGAGGCTTACGTCACCCGCCAGGCTCGCTGGGTTGACTTCGAGAACGACTACAAGACCCTAGACACCAACTACACCGAGAGTGTCCTATGGGCCTTCAAAGAACTGCACAACAAGGGTCTGATTTATGAGGGCTTCAAGGTTCTGGCTTACTGCTGGCGCTGTGAGACCCCGCTTTCTAACCACGAACTTCGCATGGATGACGAGGTCTACAAGAACCGTCAGGACCAGACCCTAACCGTTACCTTCCCTGTTTCTGTGGGGCAGGCGCTCGAGGGTGTTCGCCTACTTGCCTGGACCACCACACCGTGGACACTTCCAACCAACTTCGCATTGGCAGTTGGCCCAGAGATCACCTATGTTGTCGTCGCTGCCGGCCCAAACGGCGCTGCCGACGGCGGAGAAGCCGGAACCAAGTATCTGCTTGCCAAGAACGTGGTTGGCGGTTTCGCAAAGGACCTCGGCTATGAATCAGCCGAAGCCCTAGAGGCTGTAGTTCTCGAAACCTACAAGGGCTCCGAACTTGCCGGTCTAAAGTACGACCGTCTGTTTGACTACTACGCCGACGAATCGAAGTTCGATACCGCAAACGCATGGACAGTGCTGGCTGACGACTACGTTGGCGACGGCGATGGCACCGGAATCGTTCACCAGGCACCTGCCTACGGTGAGGATGACCAGCGAGTTTGTTTGGCCGCCGGAATTCCTACCTATATCTCGATCAACGACCGCGGTGAGTTCAACTCGATCATCACCGACTTCGAGGGTCAGCACGTGTTTGAGGCAAACAAGCCGATCTCACAGCACCTAAAGGCAGCCGGCCGCGTGCTTCGTCAGGCGAGCTACGAGCACTCGTACCCACACTGCTACCGCTGCAAGAACCCGCTCATCTACAAGGCAGTCTCTTCATGGTTCGTTGAAACCACCAAGCTTCGCGACCGCATGCTTGAACTGAACCAGGAGATCGACTGGACTCCAGACCACACCAAGGATGGTTCGTTCGGTAAGTGGCTCGAGAACGTTCGCGACTGGGCTATCAGCCGCAACCGCTTCTGGGGTGCACCGATTCCGGTTTGGAAGTCAGATGACCCTGCCTACCCACGCGTAGACGTTTATGGCTCGATGGAAGAACTTGAGCGCGACTTCGGTGTTCGCCCAAGCGACTTCCACCGCCCGGTGATCGACGAACTTACTCGCCCGAACCCGGACGACCCGACCGGCAAGTCGACGATGCGTCGCGTTCCTGAGGTTCTCGACTGCTGGTTCGAATCTGGTTCGATGCCTTTCGCTCAGGCTCACTACCCGTTCGAGAACCGAGAATGGTTTGATTCGCACAACCCAGGCGACTTCATCGTCGAATACGTCGGTCAGACCCGCGGTTGGTTCTACACACTTCACGTGCTGTCGACCGCACTTTTCGATCGCCCAGCCTTCAAGTCGGCGGTTTCGCACGGCATCATCCTTGGCAATGACGGTCAGAAGATGTCTAAGTCTCTTCGTAACTACCCAGATGTCAACGAGGTTTTCGATCGCGACGGAGCAGACGCAATGCGCTGGTTCTTGCTCTCGAGCCCAATCCTTCGCGGTGGAAACTTGATTGTGACCGAGCAGGGGATCCGTGAGGGTGTTCGCCAGTTCTTGTTGCCACTTTGGAACACCTGGTACTTCTTCTCGCTTTACGCGAATGCATCGGGTTACGAGGCCAAGCGCTCTTTCGAGAGCAAGGATGTGCTCGACCGCTATCTACTCTCAAAGACTCGCGACTTGATCGATGAGGTTGAGGGTCACTTCAACAAGTTCGACTCATACTCGGCAGCGGCCACGCTTCGTGACTTCGCCGACGTTTTGACTAACTGGTACGTTCGCCGTTCTCGCGATCGTTTCTGGGAGGGTTCAGCTGAGGCTTTCGACACCCTCTACACGGTTATCGAGATTCTGTGCCGCGTAGCAGCACCGCTGTTGCCGATGGTTGGAGAGGAGATCTGGAAGGGTCTCACCGGTGGCCGAAGCGTGCACCTAGAGAGTTGGCCAGACTCATCGGAGCTTCCTCAGGACAGCGCATTGGTTTCGGCAATGGACCAGGTTCGTACCGTTAGCTCGGTGGCTTCGAGCCTGCGCAAGGCCAACAGCCTTCGCGTGCGCTTGCCACTAGCCAAGCTGACCGTTGTGACCGCCGACGCTTCGGCGCTTCAGGCATTCAGCGAGATCCTCGCCGAAGAGCTGAACGTCAAGTCGGTTTCTCTAGTCGAGCTATCACTCGATTCGACCACCGAGTTCGGTGTCATCAAGCGTTTGACTGTCAACTCTCGCGCCGCTGGCCCTCGAATCGGCAAGAACGTGCAGGCGGTCATCCAAGCTGCCAAGGCCGGCGACTGGTCTGATGTAAACGGCGTTATCACCGTGGGCGGAATCGAATTGATCGAGGGGGAATACACCATCGACTTGGTGGCTAACCTCGCTGAAGGCGCCGATGATGCAGTTGTTACAGAGCACATCGGAATCCTGCCTGGTGGCGGCTTCTTGATTCTCGACGGCAATGTCACTGATGAATTGGCTGCCGAAGGTTTGGCACGCGACGTGGTTCGTGCGGTACAGCAGGCTCGCAAGGATGCCGACCTCGACGTCAGCGACCGCATTCGCCTGACTCTGCAGGCCGCAGCCGATGTCTTGGCCGCTGTAGAGACTCACGCAGAGCTGGTAAAGAGTGAGACCTTGACTCTTGAGCTAGAGACTTCGGTTAGCGATTCGTTGAACAACGCGGTTGCCGTAGGCGATGGCCAGCAGGTTCAGGTTTCGGTGGCCAAGCTTTGAGCGAAGAAACTTACTGGGCAGAACGAGCCGCGCAGGTTGAGGCGGCTCTTCTAAGTCGAGTTCCAGAGAACAAGATTCGCCCGCGACTTGACCCAACCCGGCGTCTGGTCGAGCTTTTGGGTGACCCTCAGAAGATTTACCGAATCATCCATGTCACGGGCACCAACGGTAAGACCAGCACCACTCGCTTCATTGAGCGTTTGCTTCGCGAGCACGGTCTGCGCACCGGTCGTTTCACCAGCCCGCATCTGGTCAAGCTCAACGAACGTCTATCCATTGACGGCGAACCGGTCTCGGATGAGGCACTGGTTGCCGCCTGGGAAGACATTGCGCCAATCGTAGAGATCGTCGACGCAGAACTTGCCGGCCAGGATGAGGGTCCGCTGACTTTCTTCGAAGTGCTGGCCGTACTTGGCTTTGCCGTATTTGCAGACGCCCCAGTTGATGTGCTTGTCCTCGAAGTTGGGATGGGTGGCGAGTGGGACTCGACCAACGTTGCCGACGGTGACGTTGCTGTGTTTGCTCCGATTTCACTCGATCACACCGATCGACTTGGCAAAACTATCGAAGAGATCGCCAAGACCAAGTCTGGAATCATCAAGCCTGGTTCTTATGTGGTTTCATCGGCTCAGCCGGCAGAGGCGCTGTCTATTCTCAAAGCGAAGGCAGCCGAGACGGGCGAGTTCTTTGCCGCCTACGGCAGCGAGTTTGAAGTTCTCGAATCGACACCAGATTTGCTCGGTCAAAAGGTCAGTATTCGAACCCTGGCAGGGGAGTATTCAGACCTGAACCTGCCGGTACACGGCTACTACCAAGCTGAAAACGCAGCCCTCGCTATTGCCGCCGTAGAAGCCTTCTTGGGCGGAGGTCAGCAACGCATCATGGATGACGTGGTTCGTGCCGCCTTCGCCGACTTCTCGTCTCCTGGTCGTCTCCAAGTGGTCTCCCGCGAACCGTTGACCATCCTGGATGCCGCGCACAACCCGAGTGGTGCCGAGTCTCTGGTTCAGGCCCTCAAGACCAACTTTGGTTCGCCTTACGTCGTGGCCATTATCTCGATCCTTGCCGACAAGGATGCCCGAGGCCTACTTGAAGCGCTCGACTCATCCGTGGTTGAGGTAATCGTCACCCAGTCGAGTTCTGCCCGCGCTATACCAGCCGCGAAACTGGCAGAGTTGGCAACCGAAGTTCTCGGCGCCGACCGCGTCAAGGTGCAAGAGAACCCTCAGTGGGCTCTGGCCGAGGCGGCACTCGCGCTTCCAGAAGGTCAAAAATCTGCAATCCTAGTCACTGGCTCAATCACTCTCGTCGGAGAAGTGTTGGCCATCAAGCAAATCGAGGCTGAACAAGATGTCTAAGCAACGAGCTCCACGCGAACGCAACAAGTCAACCAAGCGAGCACTTAGTTCGATTTTGATGGCCTTTGAATCGCTGGTCGTGTTCTTCGCGACGCTGGTGGCATTTGGAACCAAAGCACTTGGCCCAACCACTGAAAATGCTGCAACCGTGTGGGCTGCTGGGCTTACTCTTGCCGTCACCTTCATCGTTACGCCTGCCTTGCTGGGCAAGCCAGGCTCGTATGTGTTCGGTTGGATGCTTCAAATCATCGTTATCTTCACCGGTGTCTGGGTGCCGTTGATGTACGTGGTTGGTGGCATCTTCCTGTGCCTCTGGATTTGGGCGATGGTTGCCGGCGGCACCATCGACAAGGCCCGCGCAGCCTATGAGCGCAATCTTGGTCAAAACTCGGTGGATGAAACCTCAGCAAAGGAGCAGTAAATGACTGACGCAACCCTAGTTCTCATTAAGCCAGATGGCGTTAAGCGCAACCTCATCGGGGAGATCATTTCTCGCCTTGAAGCAAAGGGATACGTTGTCGCTGACCTGAAGAAGTTCACCCCTTCACGTGAGCTTCTCGCGGCACACTATGCCGAGCACGAGGGCAAGCCTTTCTACGAGCCGCTTGTTGAGTTCATGAGCAGCGGTGACGTTGTCGCAATCAAGCTAACCGGTAACCGTGTGATTGAGGGTTTCCGCTCTTTGGCTGGCGCTACCGACCCAACGTTGGCTGCGCCTGGCACCATCCGTGGTGACCTTGGCCGCGATTGGGGCCTGAAGGTTCAGCAGAACCTGGTTCACGGCTCGGATTCACCAGAGTCAGCTGAGCGTGAGCTTTTGCTTTGGTTCTAACACAGATATAGAAAAAGGGTCCCAATCGGGACCCTTTTTCATTTGCCTATTACTTCCAGAGCGCTGGCCAGTAAGACCAGAAACGCACGATGATGATTGCGATGATGATCAGATCAGTTCCAAGAGTCCAAGCCCAAGCCTTTTCATAGGCTCGGTCAAAGAATCCTGCGAAGCGAAGCGGTGTCTCGATGACGCCATCGCGAAGCATGAATAGGGTTACGGTCCAGAAAAGTGGAATCATGCCTGCCCAAGCGATCATGCAGTAAGGGCAAAGCACGTTGATCACGAAGGTGCTTTGGGTCCAAAGCCAAACTACGAACAAGAAACCCATCGTGATGCCGGTCGCAAACATTCTCCAGAACCAGAGTGCAAACTTGGCACCGGCCAGGATGGCGGCACCAACGGCAATCGGAAAGATGAAAGCGGCAAGCCCGATAAGTGGGTTAGGGAATCCGAGCAATCTAGCCTGTTCGGTGAGCATTACTGATTTGCAAGATATGAACGGGTTAAGGTCGCAACTCAGGGTCGCGTTCGGGTTGCTGGCTACGTGCAGTCGCTCAAGGGTTAGCGTAAACGCTGCGATCCAGCCAATGATTCCGGTGATGATTAGGGTCCAGGCAAATCCCTTGCCAGGTGAGGGTAGAACCTCTGCACCATTTGATGATTGTTCAGTCACCTTTTCAGTATTACACGCGGCGTTGGTGACTTTTGACTGGTCAGGTGTCATACTTGAAGAAGTTAAGTCAGACCACACCTGACTCGACCCAAAGATTTAGCGAAAACTTCAGCGTTGAAATCGCGTAAGACCCATCGGGCAGCGAGTGCCGCGAAAGCAAGTGGTTCGCATTTAGTTTTGGTTGTTTGCAATCGCAGGCAACATGGTTTTACGCCTTAGGGCCTGGTGAGTGTGGCCTAGGTTTCAAAGGCAGCTTGGAGTGCACCAGAAATGGTGAAAAAAGAAGATACCAACGCACCTGTAACCGACGAGTCGGCAGTTGCCAAAAAGCCTGCCCGCAAAGCAGCGGCGAAGACCGTAGCAAAGCCAGAGGCCGAAGCTAAACAGCCTGCCGCCAAGAAGGCACCTGCAAAGAAGGCACCTGCAAAGAAGGCTGCTGCCAAGAAGGCCCCGGCTGAATCAGCCGTCGAAGAAATTGTTGTCGAGAAAGCTACAGCGAAGAAGGCCCCGGCGAAGCGCGGAGCAAAGAAGGTAGCAGAGGAGACTCTCGAGGTAGCGGCTCCAACGGTTGCGCCTCTAGCCCCGATTTCGGCAACCTCATTGATGTTCATGGCCCCTGATCTGCCAACACCAGTGATCGACGCTAAGCGCGGTCGCCCGGTCGAAGACAAGAGCGATGACGGCGAGAGCCACCGTCGCACCCGCACGCGTCGTCGCGCCGGCGAAGAGGGCACCATTGATTCGGTTGCACCAAACGCGGTTGTCAAGGTGCGCACCCCACGCGAGCCAAAAGAGCCTAGCAACGAGCCAACTCGAGTCAAGGGTTCGACTCGTCTAGAAGCTAAGAAGCAGCGCCGCCGCGATGGCCGCGATGCTGGCCGTCGTCGTACCGTCATCACTGAGTCAGAGTTCTTGGCCCGTCGTGAAGCTGTTGACCGCACCATGGTCGTTCGTTCAAAGGACGGCAAGATCCAGATCGGTGTGCTCGAAGATGGCATCCTGGTCGAGCACTACGTAGCCAAGGCGTCAGAAGCTTCTCTGATCGGAAACGTTTACCTGGGCAAGATTCAGAACGTGCTTCCTTCGATGGAAGCCGCTTTCGTTGACATCGGCCGCGGCCGCAACGCCGTGCTCTACTCGGGCGAAGTCGACTGGGAGCTAGCCGAAACCGGCAACCAGCCACGCCGTATTGAACTTGCACTGAAGTCCGGCGACACCGTTCTGGTTCAGGTAACTAAGGACCCAGTCGGCCAAAAGGGTGCGCGTCTTACCAGCCAGGTGTCTCTGCCTGGGCGCTACTTGGTCTACGTTCCAAACGGTTCCATGAACGGAATCTCTCGTAAGCTTCCTGATTCTGAGCGTGCGCGCTTGAAGAAGATTCTCAAGGAGATCCTTCCTGAAGATGCCGGTGTGATTGTTCGTACCGCTGCCGAAGGTGCAACCGAAGAACAGCTGACCCTAGATGTTCAGCGCTTGCAGCAACAGTGGGAAGACATCAGCAAGAAGGTCGAAAAGGGTCAGGCTCCGGTGCTTCTGCACAGCGAACCAGACCTTTTGGTCAAGATTGTGCGCGACGTTTTCAATGAAGACTTCCAGAAGATGGTCATCTCCGGCGAAGATGCCCGCGAAGTTATCGAGGAATACCTAAAGTCGGTTGCTCCAGACCTACTAGAGCGTGTATCGAAGTACGACGGAACCAAGGACATCTTCGACGAATACCGTGTTGGTGAGCAGATTGCCAAGGCTCTAGAGCGCAAGGTTTACCTGCCATCGGGTGGCTCGCTGGTAATTGACCGCACAGAGGCCATGACCGTAGTCGACGTCAACACCGGAAAGTTTGTCGGTTCTGGCGGAAACCTTGAAGAGACCGTAACCAAGAACAACCTCGAAGCGGCTGAAGAAATCGTTCGCCAGCTTCGTCTTCGCGACATAGGTGGCATCATCGTGGTCGACTTCATCGACATGGTCTTGGAGTCAAACCGCGACCTAGTTTCACGTCGTCTTATGGAATGTCTAAGCCGCGACCGCACAAAGCACCAGGTCGCCGAGGTCACATCCTTGGGTCTGGTCCAGATGACCCGCAAGAAGCTGGGTATTGGTCTTCTCGAGGCGTTCAGTGAGCCTTGCGAGGCTTGCGCGAGCCGAGGTGTCATCGTGCACCACGAACCGATCATGCGTTCAAAGAACAACTCGCACGAAGAGCAGCGTCCTCAGCAGCAGAAGCAGGGCAAAAAGAACCGTGGCAACGGCAACAACTCGAATGGTGGCTCAAACCAGCAGCCAAAGGTTGAGGCGGCCAAGGTGGTTACCCCTGAGCGCGCCGTTGAACTAAACAACGTGATTGGCAAGATTGCGGCTTCGACCGTAGCAGCACACGAGGCGGCCGGTGAAGAGTCGCCAATTGTCTTGCCAACCTCAAAGATTTCTGATGAGTCGGCACAGCCGGCTGAAACAGAGAAACTACTTGAAGCAGTTCTAGATGCCTTGCCTGAGCCTAAAGCTCCGGGCCAGGGTCGTCGCAAACCGCGTCGAGCAACAAGTGGGGCAGCAGCGGCACCCGTCGCTGAAGTCTCCAGTTCGGAAAATAAGGGTTAAATAGGTTTGACCCCAGCGCAAAGGCAATGTAGACTAAATCCTCGTTGCCTGCTGAGTTTTTTCGCACGAGCAACATCCAAGTCTTTTTGAACAAAGGGTAGATCTGTGGTTTTCGCAGTAGTCCGCGCAGGCGGCCGCCAGGAGAAGGTGTCGGTAGGCACCATTGTGACTCTCGACCGTATTAAGGCCGACGCTAATGGCAAGATTGAGCTCCCAGCTCTTCTTCTAGTTGATGGTGACAAGGTCACTACCGACGCCAAGGCTCTTGCCAAGGTGAAGGTTACCGCTGAGGTCCTAAACGACCTTCGTGGCCCAAAGATCATCATTCAGAAGTACAAGAACAAGACCGGTTACAAGAAGCGTCAAGGCTTCCGTGCGGACCTAACCCGCGTCCAGGTCACCGAGATCAAGTAAGTAAAGGACTGATCCAAGATGGCATCGAAAAAGGGTGTAAGTTCCACTCGAAATGGTCGCGACTCAAACGCACAGCGCCTAGGCGTTAAGCGTTATGCAGGTCAGGAAGTAAACGCAGGCGAGATCATCGTCCGTCAGCGTGGTACCCACTTCCACCCAGGCGCAAACACTGGCAAGGGCAAGGATGACACCCTGTTCGCACTAGTTGCAGGCAAGGTTGAGTTCGGCACCAAGGGTGGCCGTCGCGTTGTAAACATCGTCGAGGCTGCGTAAGCGGTTCGAGTTTTTCTAGGGAGGCGAGCCTTTTGGCTCGCTTTTCCTGTTTCTAAAGCATTTTGAAAGGGGCTCACCATGGTTTCATTTGTTGACCAAGTGACGCTTCACCTTCGCGC
>Ga0213920_1000210_pt1 | contig 55213 bp, 50 predicted proteins | sample McNCre1117MG_FD_161054 | JGI IMG/M metagenome (GOLD analysis project Ga0213920, IMG submission 161054) | Freshwater microbial communities from McNutts Creek, Athens, Georgia, United States - 11-17 MG | ecosystem: Environmental > Aquatic > Freshwater > Creek | place: USA: Georgia | collected...
AGGCCAAGAAAAAGCAGCTGGACACCTTCAAGCCTGAAGACCTGGGCGTCGATGTGGCCCCCCGCATCAAGACCCTCAAGGTGACCGAGCCCGCCAAGCGCAGCGCCGGCATCAAGGTGCCCGATGTCGCCACCTTGGTGGACAAGCTCAAGAACGTGGCCAAAGTGATCTAAGGACCGAAGAACATGACCTCCCTCGTTATTGCAGAACACGACAACGCCGCCATCAAAGGCGCTACCCTGAACACCGTCACAGCCGCTGCCGCTTGCGGTGGTGATGTGCACGTGCTCGTCGCGGGCCACAACGCCGCTGCCGCTGCACAAGCTGCCGCCCAGATCGCTGGCGTCGCCAAAGTCATCCACGCCGACAGCGAAGCCCTGGCCCATGGCCTGGCCGAGAACGTCGCAGCCCAAGTGTTGGCCATTGCCAGCAACTACAGCCACATCTTGTTCCCCGCCACCGCAGGTGGCAAGAACGTGGCGCCTCGCGTGGCCGCCAAGCTGGACGTGGCGCAGATCAGCGACATCACCAAAGTGGACTCGGCCGACACCTTCGAGCGTCCGATCTATGCTGGCAACGCCATCGCTACCGTGCAGTCCACCGACGCGACCAAAGTGATCACCGTGCGCACGACCGGCTTTGACGCCGCAGCGGCCACCGGTGGCTCTGCAGCCGTCGAATCCGCAGCCGCCCAAGCCGACAGCGGCAAGAGCAGCTTCAAGGGCAGCGAGATCGCCAAGAACGACCGCCCCGAACTCACAGCCGCCAAGATCATCGTGTCCGGTGGTCGTGCTCTCGGCAGCTCGGAGAAGTTCAACGAAGTGATGACGCCCCTGGCCGACAAGCTGGGTGCGGCCATCGGTGCCAGCCGCGCTGCGGTGGACGCTGGCTATGCTGCCAACGACCTGCAAGTGGGCCAGACCGGCAAGATCGTGGCGCCTCAGCTGTACATCGCCGCAGGCATCTCGGGTGCGATCCAGCACCTGGCGGGCATGAAGGATTCCAAAGTGATCGTGGCGATCAACAAGGACCCCGAAGCGCCGATCTTCAGCGTGGCGGACTTCGGCCTCGAGGCCGATTTGTTTGCTGCTGTGCCTGAGTTGACCCAGGCCCTCTGAGCGAGATTCATCTCATCCAAAGGCATCGTTCGCGATGCCTTTTTTGTACCTGTTCCCAGCCTTACCGGAGACTTTCATGAGCTACACCGCACCCCTCAAGGACATGCTTTTCAACATCGAGCATCTGGCCCGCATCGACCAGATCGCGCAGATTCCCGGCTTTGAAGACGCCGGTCTGGAAACCGCGCAAGCGGTGCTGGAGGAGTGCGGCAAGCTCAACGCCGAAGTGATCGCGCCGCTGAACTGGGAAGGGGACAAGAACCCATCTTTCCACCACGACGGCAACCAGGTCACGACCACGCCCGGCTTCAAGGACGCCTACAAACAGTTCACCGAAGGCGGCTGGCAAAGCCTGCAGCACCCGGCCGACTTTGGCGGCCAGGGCTTGCCCAAGACCATCGGCGCGGCTTGCGGCGAAATGCTCAACTCCGCCAACATGAGCTTTGCCCTGTGCCCCATGCTGACCGATGGCGCCATTGAGGCCCTGTTGACAGCAGGCTCGGACGAGCTCAAAGCCACCTACCTGGAAAAGCTGATCTCCGGCGAATGGACCGGCACCATGAACCTGACCGAGCCCCAGGCCGGTTCGGACCTGGCTGCCGTGCGCACCCGCGCAGAGCCTTTGCCTGATGGCACCTACAAGGTGTTCGGCACCAAGATTTTCATCACCTACGGTGAGCACGACATGGCCGAGAACATCGTGCACCTGGTGCTGGCTCGTGTGCAGGGCGCACCCGAAGGCGTCAAGGGCATCAGCTTGTTCGTGGTCCCCAAATTCATGGTCAAGGCCGATGGTTCTTTGGGCGAGCGCAACGACGTGCATTGCGTCTCGATTGAGCACAAGATGGGCATCAAGGCCAGCCCCACAGCGGTGCTGCAGTACGGCGACCACGGCGGTGCGATTGGCTACCTGGTGGGCGAAGAAAACCGAGGCCTCGAATACATGTTCATCATGATGAACGCGGCCCGCTATGCGGTGGGGGTGCAGGGTATCTCGATCGCCGAGCGTGCTTACCAAAAAGCCGTGCAGTACGCCCGCGACCGCGTGCAAAGCCGCCCGGTGGACGGCAGCTTGCCTGCAGCCGGCCCCATCATTCACCACCCCGATGTGCGCCGCATGCTCATGACCATGCGCGCCTACACCGAGGGCTGCCGTTCCTTGGCTTCTGTGGCCGCTGCCGCTTATGACGCAGCTCACCACCACCCCGATGCCGAGGTGCGCAAGCAAAACCAGTCGTTCTATGAGTTCATGGTGCCGCTGGTCAAGGGCTACAGCACCGAGATGAGCCTGGAAGTGACCAGCCTGGGCGTGCAGGTGCACGGCGGCATGGGCTTCATCGAAGAAACCGGCTGCGCCCAGTATTACCGCGACGCCAAGATCCTGACGATCTACGAAGGCACCACCGCCATCCAGGCCAACGACCTGGTGGGTCGCAAGACCTCGCGCGATGGTGGCCAGACCGCCAAGGCCCTGGCCGACCAAGTGGCCCAGACGGAAGTGCAATTGGCAGCATCGTCCAGTGCCGACGCGCAGGCCATGGCCCGTCGCCTGAAGGCTGCGCGTGAAGCCTTTGTTGATGTGGTGAACTTTGTGGCGGGCAACACCAAGGCCAAGCCCAACGACGTGTTCGCAGGCAGCGTGCCTTACCTGATGCTCACCGGCAACCTGATGGCCGGCTGGCAGATGGGCCGTGCCATGCTGGTGGCCATGACGCCTGAGGCGCAAGCGCAAGACGCGGCCTTCATGGCCAGCAAAGTCACCACGGCGCGTTTCTATGCCGACCACATCCTGTCCAAGGTGCCCGGCATTCGCGACAGCATCGTGGAGGGTGCAGGCAGCGTGACCGAGTTGGCGCTCGACGCCTTCTGAGCTTGCGCATGACCCTCTGAGAAAATGCCGGTTTCGACCGGCATTTTTCGTCAGGGTGTTCGGTCAATACGTGCTGTGTGTCCCCACTCAGACAGCCAGTCAGACCGGCTGTCTCGCACAATCAACAGATCATTTCAGGAGACCCCATGTCCAAGTTGCCCCCCGTTCTGGCGAACCTGCCATTCCCTGTCATCGCTTCGCCCTTGTTCATCATCAGCAACCCCAAGTTGGTGATCGAGCAATGCAAGGCCGGTATCGTGGGCTCCATGCCCGCCTTGAACGCACGGCCCGCCGCGCAACTGGAAGACTGGCTGGCCGAAATCACCGAGACCCTGGCCGCTTACAACAAAGCCAACCCCGACAAGCCTGCCGCGCCTTTTGCGATCAACCAGATCGTGCACAAGAGCAATGACCGTCTGGACCACGACATGGCCATGTGCGTGAAGTACAAGGTGCCGATCATCATCACCTCGCTGGGCGCGCGTGAAGAGATCAACCAGGCCGCGCACAGCTACGGCGGCGTGGTGCTGCACGACATCATCAACAACAAGTTTGCCCACAAGGCGATCGAAAAAGGCGCGGACGGCCTGATCGCCGTCGCTGCGGGCGCCGGTGGCCATGCGGGCGTGAAAAGCCCGTTTGCCCTGATCCAGGAAATCCGCCAATGGTTCGATGGCCCGGTCGCCTTGTCCGGCTCGATTGCCACAGGCGACGCCATCTTGGCCGCGCAGGCCATGGGCGCCGACTTTGCCTATATTGGCTCGGCCTTCATTGCCACCCTCGAAGCCCGTGCAGCCGAGGAATACAAGCAAGCCGTGGTCGATTGCAACTCCGACGACGTGGTCTACAGCAACCTGTTCACCGGCGTGCATGGCAACTACCTGGCGCCATCGATTCGTGCAGCGGGTCTGGACCCGGACAACCTGCCCGAGTCGGACCCCAGCAAGATGAACTTCGGCGGCGACGCCAAGAAGGCCTGGAAAGACATCTGGGGCTGTGGCCAAGGCATTGGCTCGATCACGTCGGTGGTCAGCACAGCTGAGCGTGTGGCCCAATTCAAGCGCGAGTACCAGGCTGCTCGCGCCCGTCTGGCGCTTTGAGTTCGACGAGCCGTCTTGTGGCTGAATCAGGCTCCCCGCGCAACGCGGGGCGGGCCTGGCTGCTCGACGTCCTCAAGGCGGTGGGCTGTGTGCTCATCGTGCTGCACCACTTGGCCTTTTATGGCCCGATGTCCGATGTGGTGATGCAGGCTTGGCCTGGCGTGATTGAGTGGTTGTATGACCGCGCGCGGTTGGCGGTTCAAGTGTTTCTGGTCTGCGGTGGGTTCTTGACCGCCGCGAGTTTCTCCAAAATTTTGAGCCTGAGTGTGCCCGATAGTCTGACGCTGCTTTGGCGCCGGTATCTGCGTTTGGTCATGCCTTTGTTGGCGGCGCTGAGTGTGGCGGTGTTGGTGTCTGAAATCATTCGCCCCGAATTTGATCATCCTTCTTTGTCGGCTTTACCCACTTGGTGGCAGGCCTGGGCTCATGTGGCCTTGTCGCAGCATCTGCTGAACATGGAGGCGTTGTCGGCAGGCGTCTGGTATGTGGCGATGGACTTTCAGCTTTACGCGACAGCCCTGGTGGTGTTTCTGGTGGCCCAACGATTGGCCGCAGGCTCTGCCGCTGTGCCTGCCGTCTGGCGTCAGCGCTTGTGGTTGTTGCTGACCGCCGGTTCACTTCTGTGGTGGAGCGGCAACGAAAGTCTGGACGATTACGCGGTGTATTTCTACGGCAGTTACGGCCTGGGCTACTTGGCATACAAAAGCCGAGAAATCGGTTTCTCTCGCAAGACCTGGGCCTTGGTGCTGGGTTTGGCCTTACTGGCTTGGTGGCTGGACCCCCACTGGCGATTGGCCACGGCTTTGTGGGTTGCGGCCTTGCTGGCCCGAGCACCTCAATCGTGGCTGGATGCGTCTGGTGTGCACAACCGCATGACACAGACCGCGCAATGGCTCTCGCAGCGCTCGTATTCCATTTTTGTCATCCACTTCGCAGTGAGCCTGGCGGTCAACGCTTTCGTGACGCATTTCTGGCCAGGGCAGCTGTGGCCCAATGGCTTGGGCATGCTGGCTTCCTTGGGTTTGTCGCTGTGCGCAGGTGCCGCGCTGTTCAAGTGGGTGGAGCAACCCAGGCCCAGTCTGAAACGCTGGGTCGCCTGGGTGGCGGTGTTCATGGTCAGCGTGGCGCTGGCCATGAAAATCAACAGCCTGGCCGGCTGAGCGGCACCAGGCGTTGACAGGCCTTGCTCAAGCAGCGGTTTTGACTTTTTCGGTGATGTAGGCCAAGGCTTCTTCCACTTGGTCGATCAGGATCAGGCACAGGTCGCCGTCCGACAAACGGGCCAGCGCCTTGTCGATGGCATTGAACTCACCCTGGATGTCTTCCACATGGCTGGTGCGCTTGGCGCCTTGCAGGCCTTCGCGCAACAGCTTGAGCACTTCGCCGTCGGCACGGCCACGTTGGCAGGCGTCCTGGTAGAGCAGCACATCGTCGAAAGCCGCACCGAGGATCTCGGTCTGGTCGCGGATGTCCTGGTCGCGCCGATCGCCTGCACCGCTGATCACCACCACGCGTTTTTTCGCGGGCATGTTGTCCACGGCTTGCACCAAGGCCTGGATGGCATCGGGGTTGTGGCCGTAGTCAGCAATCAGGGTGGCACCTTTGTAGTCAAAGACGTTGAAGCGGCCAGGCACGCCCTGGATGTCGCTGATGAAGGTGGACAAGCCTTGGGCTATCGCATCCCAGGGCACATTCACGGCCCAGGCTGCGGCCACGGCAGCCATCACGTTTTCGGTCTGGAAGCCGATCTGACCCTGGCGGGTCAAGGGCACATTCGCCAGTGGAATGCGGAAAATCTGTTTGCCCTTTTGGGCCACGATGTCGCCGTCGTCGGTGAAGACCACGCGCTTGCCTTGGGCGCGGTGCGCGGCCAGCACGGGCTGGTGCGCATCAAGCGCGAAAAAGGTTACATCGCCGGGGCAGTGGTGCGCCATGGACACCACGGCAGGGTCAGCGGCGTTGAGCACGGCCATGCCGCTGGGCTCCACGTTGAGCACGATCACGCGCTTGAGCACCGACAGGTCTTCGAGCGTGGTGATGTAGTTCAGGCCCAGGTGGTCGCCAGCGCCCATGTTGGTGACGATGGCCACCTTACAGCGGTCAAAGGCCAAGCCTTCGCGCAGCAAGCCGCCACGGGCGGTTTCAAACACGGCGGCGTCCACATCGGGGTGCATCAGCACATTGCGGGCGCTGCGCGGGCCGCTGCAGTCACCCGAGTCGGTCTGGCGGCCGTTGACGTACACACCATCGGTGTTGGTCATGCCCACGCGCAGGCCCTGGGCCCGCAGCAGGTGCGCCGTCAGGCGCACGGTGGTGGTCTTGCCGTTGGTGCCGGTCACGGCGATGACGGGCACACGCCCGTTGTCGCCGTTGGGGTACATGTGGTCGATCACGGCCTTGCCCACATCGCGGCCTTTGCCATACGAAGGGCTGATGTGCATGCGCAGCCCGGGTGCCGCGTTGACTTCGACGATGCCCCCGTTTTGTTCTTCCAGGGGGCGCATGACGGATTCGCACACCACGTCCACGCCGCAGATGTCCAGGCCCACCATCTGAGCGGCCTCTACCACGCGGGCAGCGACTTCGGGGTGCACATCGTCGGTCACATCGGTGGCAGTGCCGCCGGTGGACAAGTTGGCGTTGTTGCGCAGGATGACGCGGCGGCCCTTGACGGGCACCGACTCGGGCTCCAGGCCTTGCTCGCGCAGACGGCCAATCGCGATGTCGTCAAAGCGGATCTTGGTGAGCGATGTGGAATGACCCGTGCCCCGGCGTGGATCGGCATTGACCTGGTCCACCAGTTGGCGCACGGTGTGCTTGCCGTCGCCCACCACCAGGGGTGGTTCGCGGCGGGATGCGGCCACCAGCTTGTTGCCCACCACCAACAGGCGGTAGTCGTGGCCGGGCAGGAATTTTTCGACCATCACCACGCCATAACGCTCTGCAGTGGCATAGGCGGCGTCAAACGCTGCGCGGTCGGTGATGTTGACCGACACGCCTTTGCCCTGGTTGCCGTCTTGCGGTTTCACCACCACGGGCAGGCCCACTTCCTGGGCAATGGCCCAGGCTTCTTCCACGCTGTGGGCTGGGCGGCCCATGGGCACGGGCACGCCAGCGGCGTGCAGCAGGCTTTTTGTGAGGTCTTTGTCCTGCGCAATCGATTCGGCGATGGCGCTGGTGGTGTCGATCTCGGCGGCCTGGATGCGGCGCTGTTTGGCGCCCCAGCCGAACTGCACCAAGCTGCCATCGGTCAGGCGACGGATCGGGATGCCTCGGGCCACGGCGGCGTCCACGATGGCGCCGGTGGAGGGGCCCAGGCGCACGTCTTCGTCAAGCTCGTGCAGTTGGGCAATCGCCGCTTCCAGATCGAAGCCCATGCCCGCAATGGCGGCTTTGCACAATTGCTCGGCCAGTTCCAGGGCCTGACGGCCCACCGATTCTTCGGAGTATTCGACAACCACCTGGTACACGCCCGGCTCTTGGGTAGGCGTGGTGCGGCTGAACGAGATGGGGCAACCGGCTTGCGTTTGCAGGCCCAGGGTCACTTTTTCGAGCGCATGCGCCATGGTGATGGTCTGGCCCGGACGCAGGCTGTCAAAAGGGCCAACTTCGGGGAAGATGCGGCGCAGTTGCTGCTCGATCGGGTGCACAGGGCTCAGGCCTTGTTCGGCTGCCGTGCAGGTGACGATGGCTTCAATGGCCGTGTGGCGGCTCCACAGATTGGGGCCGCGCAGGGCGCGAATTCGGGACACTTCCATGGGTATGGGTTCCTGTTGTTCTTCTGGGGCCGCGTCAGACGGCAGGGGTTTGGCCGTAGCTCTTGACGCCGGCGCGGATCAAATCGGCACCCATGTCCAAGGCCCATGCAGCGCAGGCGGCAATCAGCATGTCACTTTGGCTGAGGGTGTCGGTTTTGAGCAGGCGGGCCACGGCAGGGCGCTGAATGGACAGCACGGCTTGTTCTTTGCTGCCTTCGGCCAGGATCAATTGACCGTCACGCCAAAAGCCCACGCGGCCACCTTCGGCGCGGTGGGCGCTCAAACGGGCTTCGGATTCGTCCTGGGCATACAGGATCACGCCGCCATCGCTGTACTGCGCCAGATCGGCCACGGCCTCGTCCGCTGCATTGAGCACGGCATACCCGTTGCTCAGCACCAGGTCGATCTGGGTGCGGATGTAGCTGGGCATTTTTTCGTCGGGGCCGGGGTACAGGTCTTCCAGTGGCGCGGCCTTGGGCATGCGGGTGACGATGCCAACCTGGCAACGGTCATAGGGCAGGCCCTGGGTCAACAGACGGCGGGCATCGCTTTCAAACACCGCGGCCTGAACAGAGCGGTTGACCAGCAAACGTTCGGCCTGGTCAAAGTCCATGGCATGGCGCGTTTGCAGGCAGCGCTGGTTCATGTACAGGCCATCGGCACATGCCAGGCCTGTGTACAGGCCCTGCAAGTGCAAAAGCCAGGAGATCAATTTGGCGCTGCGGGTGGTGTCGCCATCGCCCATCAGGCCGACCAGCGGGATGCGACCATTTTCCTTGGCCGGAATCAGGTGCTCGGCAATGGCCTGACCCACCGGGCGTGGCTGGCCCTCAGCGGGGTTCAGGTGCATCAGCAGGCTGGGGCCGGCATTGACTTCCACCACCACGCCCTGGTTCGCCAGGGGCTGGCGGATGTCCGGTGTGACCACATCGACACCAGCAATGTCCAGGCCGACCATGCGGGCGGCCAGCACGGCTTGGGCGGCCACATCGGGGTGCACCACATCGGTCACATCGGTGGTCATGTTGCCGGTGCGCTTGACCAGGATGGTTTGGCCTGCTTCGGGCACGCTGTCGGGGGTCAGGCCCTGGCGTGCCAATTCGAGCAGCTCAGGGCTGTTGTCGCGCAGCTTGACCAGTTCCAGCGGCAAGCTGCCATCGCTGCCGCGACGGGGGTCGGCGTTGATCTGCAGGTCCACCAATTCACGCACGGTGTTTTTGCCGTTGCCGATCACGCTGGCGGTTTCGCCCTGGCTGGCGGCCACCATGCGATCGCCCACCACCAGCAGGCGGTGTTCGGAGCCACGGATGAAGCTTTCGACGATGACTTCACTGCCTTGCGCCAGTGCGATGGCGTAAGCGGCTTCGATGTCGGCCTGGGTGCTCAGGTCCAGCGACACACCGCGTGCACGGTTGCCATCGCTGGGTTTGACGCACACTGGCAGGCCGATGTCTTGTGCTGCTGCCCAAGCCGCAGCGGGGCTGTCCACCACCTGGCCTTCAGGCACGGGCACACCGCACATGGACAGCAGGTTTTTGGTCAGGTCCTTGTCTTTGGAGATGCCTTCTGCAATGGCGCTGGTGCGGTCGGTCTCGGCCGTCCAGATGCGGCGCTGGTTCACCCCGTGGCCCAGCTGCACCAAGTTGCCCGCATTGAGGCGGATGTAGGGCACGCGGCGCTCGTAAGCGGCTTCCACGATGCTGGCCGTGCTGGGGCCCACATACAGGGCGTCCACCAAGTCGGTCAGCTTGGCAATGGCGCCTGGCACGTCATAAGGGGTGTCGTGGATGGCGGCCAGGATCAGCTCGCGGGCCATTTCCAAAGATGTGCGGCCAACGGTTTCGTGGTCGGTGCGGATGACCACCTTGTAAACGCCACGCGGTCCGGCCTCGCGTGCCTTGCCAAAACCCATGGACATGCCTGCGCGGGTTTGCAGCTCCAGGCTGACGTGTTCCAGGATGTGACCTGCCCAGGTGCCGGTGTCCAGCCGTTGAAAGAAACCACCGCGCACACCGGGTGTGCAGTAGTGCTCGATCATCTGGGGCAGCCAGGCTTTCAGGCGGTCGTTGAACCCGGGCAGCAAGTTGGAGGGGAAGTCCTCCAGTTCGCCGATGTCGATCAAGGCTTCGATGACCGAGCGGTAAGTCCAGATGTTGGGCCCGCGCAAATAAGTCATGCGCAGGAATTGGATGTTTTTGGCGCTCATGGATGGAGGGGGCAGCGATACAATGACCGGTCGATCAAGGCAGCGGCCAAAGTGTGTACAAGAAGCTCAGGATTCAAAAAATACATGGGCAGTTTTGTTGCAGTCTTTGGCCAAATCAATGGTTGTTTTTTGCGGCTCGCCCATTGGGCGTGTCGGGCTCTTAGCGGTTCACCTTCATGACTCCAACAACTTCTTCAGTCTTGCCGCGTTCGGTGGTTCCGGATGCGTGGCAGGCCGAGGTTTCTTCGCATCTTCAATCAGAAGAAAACGTTTCAGCCTGGCTGGAGGTTGACCTCGATGGGGAACTGCTCTTTGCTAAAAATGTCATTATTTTGACCGATCGGCGGGTTTTATCGCCCGGTGATGCAGAAAAAAGTTGGCAAAGCTGGCCCTTGCAGCCCGATTTGACCCTGAAACTGAGTGACCACGCGGGTGTAGGCACGCTGGAGCTGGCCCATCCCGGTGGTCGGCTGGCGGTCTGGCGCTTCACTTTGGGTTTGCAATCGGCGGTGGCCCGCTGGGTCAGCCAGTTTGAAAACCAGATGGCCCAACTGGCCGGTGATGGCCGTCCCCTGCAAAAAGCCCTGGCGGTCTCGGTTTGCCCGGTGTGCCAGGCGGTCATGCGCGAGGACGATGACGAGTGCCCCAGTTGCGGCCGTGAAGACTTGGCGCCACCTTCCACCTGGACCTTGTTCAAGCTCTGGCGCTTTGCCAAGCCTTACAAGCGGTCCTTGCTGGGCGGTTTTGTTCTGACGTTGGCCTCGACAGCGGCCACCTTGGTCCCGCCGTACCTGACCATGCCGCTGATGGATGACATCCTGATCCCGTACCAGAACGGTGCACCGATTGACCCGCAGCTCGTGTCCATGTACCTGCTGGGCTTGCTGGGCGCGGCCTTGCTGGCCTGGGTGCTGGGTTGGGCCAAAACCTACATCCTGGCGCTGGTGTCCGAGCGCATTGGCGCGGACTTGCGCACCACCACCTACGAGCATTTGCTCAAGCTCTCGCTGGAATACTTTGGCGACCGCCGCACCGGCGACCTGATCGCCCGCATTGGCAACGAGACCGACCGCATCAACGTGTTTCTGTCTTTGCACCTGCTGGACTTTGCCACCGATGTGCTGATGATCTTGATGACGGCCGTCATCCTGTTCACCATCAACCCCACCTTGGCCATGGTGACCTTGCTGCCGCTACCCTTCATTGGCTGGCTGATCCATGTGGTGCGCGAGCGCCTGCGCACCGGCTTTGAAAAAATCGACCGCGTCTGGGCCGAAGTGACCAATGTGCTGGCCGACACGATTCCGGGCATCCGCGTGGTCAAGGCCTTTGCCCAGGAAGACCGCGAAGCCACCCGCTTCAAGGATGCCAACCGTCACAACCTGATGGTCAATGACCGCCTCAACCGCGTCTGGGCCTTGTTCTCGCCCACCGTGACCTTGATGACCGAAGTGGGCCTGCTGGTGGTCTGGGGCTTTGGCATCTGGCTGGTCTCGGACGACAAGATCACCGTCGGTGTGCTGACCGCTTTCCTGGCCTACATCGGCCGCTTTTATGGCCGTCTGGACACGATGAGCCGCATCGTCTCGCACACGCAAAAAGCCGCTTCGGGCGCCAAGCGCATCTTTGACATCCTGGACCATGTCTCCAGCGTGCCCGAGCCGGTGAACCCTTTGCCCCTGCCGCCGGTGCAAGGCCGCATCACGGTGCGCGACGCCGGTTTCCGCTACGGCAACCGCGCCGTGATCCGTCAGCTCAATTTGGACATCCAGCCCGGTCAGATGATCGGCCTGGTGGGCCACAGCGGCTCGGGCAAAAGCACCCTGGTCAACCTGATCTGTCGCTTTTACGACCTGACCGAAGGCTCGATCGAGCTCGATGGCACCGACATTCGCCAGCTCAAAATCGCCGACTACCGCAGCCAGATCGGCCTGGTCTTGCAAGAGCCATTTTTGTTCTTCGGCACGATCGCCGACAACATCTCCTACGGCAAACCCGGCGCGACCCGCGAAGACATCGTGGCCGCCGCCCGCGCCGCGCACGCGCATGAATTCATCTTGCGCATGCCCCAGGGGTATGACTCGCTGGTGGGTGAGCGAGGTCAGGGTCTGTCGGGTGGTGAGCGCCAGCGCATCTCGATCGCGCGTGCTTTGCTGATCAACCCGCGCATTCTGATTCTGGACGAAGCCACTTCGGCGGTGGACACCGAGACCGAAAAAGAAATCCAGCGTGCGCTGGACAACTTGGTGCGCGGTCGCACCACCATTGCCATCGCGCACCGCCTGTCGACCTTGCGCAAGGCCGACCGCTTGGTGGTCATGGACAAAGGCGTGGTGGTCGAAGAAGGCTCGCACGACGAGCTGATCGAAGCCCAGGGCGCTTACTGGCGCCTGTACGAAGCGCAGCAACGCCAGGCCGAAGCCGAAGCGGTTTTGGGTGGCAGCACAGAAGAACAAAAGGTGAGCGCATGAACGCATTTGATTTGCAACGCGATGCCTTTGGCCGTTGGACCCTGGTGCTGGCCGATGGCACGCGCCACACGCCGGTCACGGCCATCCGGGCCTATCCGGTCACAGACCCGGAAGGGGGCGTGGCCCTGATGGACGCCGAAGGGCATGAGCTGCTGTGGATCGACGCGTTGGCCCAACTGGCACCTGCGGTGCGCAGCCAGGTGTTGCAGGCCCTGACCGAACGTGAGTTTCTGCCCGTGATCGAAAAGCTCGAAGGCGTGAGCAGCTTTGCCACGCCCAGCACCTGGTCGGTGGTGACCAACCGGGGTGCCACGCAGTTCTTGCTCAAAGGCGAGGAAGACATCCGACGCCTGACCGGCACCGTGCTGCTGATCAACGATGCCGATGGTGTGCAGTACATGATCCGCGACTTGGCGGCCATGGACAAACACTCGCGCAAGCTGCTCGATCGTTTCCTGTAAGTCTGATCCTCATAAAGGCCAGACCGAACCTTGCTCGGGCACCAAAGCCCGCCATTTGATTTCGTGCTCGATGCGCTGGCGCAGCATGTCGGACGCTTCGCGTTCGCCGTGCACCACATACACCTGACCGGGGGCGCTGGGCATTTTGTGCAGCCAGCTGAGCAACTGGTTGGCATCGGCATGGGCAGAGGCCGACTCGATCTGCACCACTTCGGCCCGCACCGCCACGTCCTGTGCATGGATGCGGATGGTGTTGTGGCCGCTGGCCAGCGAGGCGCCTCGCGTGCCCGGTGCCTGGTAGCCCGTCAGGATGATCATGTTGCGGTGATCGCCCGCGTACTGCGCCAGGTGGTGCAGCACGCGCCCGCCGGTGGCCATGCCGCTGGCCGCCAGGATCACCATGGGGCCATGGCGCTTGGCCAGTGACTTCGATTGCTCGGGCGTCTCCAGCATGGTGGCCACACGGTCCATGGTGTGCACTTCCTGCACATTCAGGCGATGCTCACCCGGATGCCGGTTGAACAGTGCGGTGGTGTGGATGGCCATGGGGCTGTCCAGAAAAATCGGCAAACCGTGCGGGATCTCGCCCGCGGCTTTGAGCTGCGCAATGGTGTGCAGCACTGCCTGTGCACGCCCCACGGCAAACACGGGCACCACCGCCACACCGCCGCGTGCGGCCAGCTTGTGCAGCAAGGGGCCGAGTTCGGCGAACAGTTTTTCTTTGGGGTGCTGGCGGTCGCCATAGGTGGACTCGATCAGCACCGTGTCCGCTTGCGGCGGTGGCTCGGGTGGGTTCATCAGCGGGTCGTCGGGACGACCCAGGTCGCCCGAGAACAAGATGCGCCGACCGGCCACATCCAACAGCAAGCTGGCCGCACCCAGGATGTGCCCGGCGGGCTGAAAGCGCGCCTTCCAGCCCTTGATGGGCTCAAACCATTGTCCCTGTCGCTCGGCATGCAATTGCTTGAGGCTGTTGATCGCCTCTTGCTTGGTGTACAGCGGCAGGGCGGGCGCATGCTTGGAAAAACCATGGCGGTTGGCAAAGAAGGCGTCTTCTTCCTGGATGTGCCCACTGTCGGGCAGCAAGATGGCCGCCAGATCGCAGGTGCCCGAGGTGGCATGCACGCGGCCGCGAAAGCCTTCCTTGACCAGCAAGGGCAAATAGCCGCTGTGGTCCAGGTGCGCATGGGTCAAGATGACCGCGTGGATCTGGCTGGGCACCACAGGCAGTGGGCTCCAGTTGCGCAGGCGCAGTTGCTTGTAGCCCTGGAACAAGCCGCAATCGACCAGCAGGCGCTGGCCGTTGTGCTCAATCAGGTACTTGGAGCCGGTGACGGTGTCGGCTCCGCCGAGGAAGGTGATGGTGGCGCTCATGCCTTGCATGGTGGCCGCAAAAGAAAAAAGGCTGCTTGACCTAAGTCAAACAGCCTTTGCTGGCGTCATCCGTTTGTGAACGGATCACCCGCCGAAGAAGCCCTTGAGCTTGTCCGTCCAGCCCTCGCCAGAAGGCTGGTGTTTGCCGCCGCCTTTCTGGATCGAGTCTTCAAACTCCTTGAGCAACTTCTTTTGGTGCTCGGTGAGCTTGACTGGGGTCTCGACGGTGATGTGGCAGTACAGATCGCCGGGGTAGCTGCCGCGCACGCCCTTGATGCCTTTGCCGCGGATGCGGAACTGCTTGCCGGTTTGTGTGCCTTCCGGGATGTCGATGGCGGCTTTGCCGCCCAGTGTCGGCACTTCAATCTCGCCGCCCAAAGCGGCTTTGCTGAAGCTGATCGGCACGGCGCAATGCAGGTCGTCGCCATCGCGTTCAAAGATCGCGTGCTTTTTGAGGCGGATCTCGATGAACAGGTCGCCAGGCGGGCCACCATTGGTGCCGGGCTCGCCATTGCCTGCGCTGCGGATGCGCATGCCGTCGTCGATGCCGGCCGGGATTTTGACTTCCAGCGTTTTTTGTTTCTTGATCTTGCCCTGGCCGTGGCAGCTGGTGCAAGGCTCGGGAATGATCTTGCCAGTGCCTCGGCAGTGCGGGCAGGTTTGCTGCACGCTGAAAAAGCCCTGGCGCATTTGCACCTGACCCTGCCCGTGGCAGGTCGAGCAGGTCTTGGCGCTGGTGCCGGGTTTGGCGCCGCTGCCGTGGCAGGTGTCGCACTCGTCCCAGCCAGGGATGCGCAGCTGCGAGTCTTTGCCGTTGGCCGCTTCTTCGAGCGTGATTTCCATCGCGTAGCTCAGGTCGGCGCCACGGAAGACCTGACGGCCACCGCCTCGGCCACCGCGGCCCTGGCCGCCAAAGATGTCACCAAAGATGTCGCCAAACGCATCGCCGAAGCCGCCAAAGCCTTCGGCACCGCCGCGCATATTGGGGTCCACACCGGCGTGGCCGTGCTGGTCGTAGGCTGCGCGTTTTTGCGGGTCCGACAGCATCTCGTAGGCCTCTTTGACCTCTTTGAACTTGGCTTCGGCGTCCTTGGCGGCATCCCCCTGGTTGCGGTCAGGGTGGAACTTCATCGCCAGCTTGCGATAGGACTTCTTGATGTCTTCGTCCGAGGCGTTCTTGGGAACGCCCAGCACTTCGTAAAAATCTCGTTTGGCCATGGGTCAATCAAACCGTTAGAACAAGAACGCCGCGAAGGCGATTCAGGGGGCTGAACCAGCTTGCGCGGCGGGGCTGCGGCCGGCGGCCGCAGAAGAGGAGGGGTATCAGCCCTTTTTGACTTCCTTGACTTCAGCGTCCACGACGTTGTCGTCTTGTGGTTTGGCTTGCTCGGCGCCTGCACCCGCAGCGGCTTGCTGCGCTTGCATCTCGGCATAGACCTTCTCGCCCAGCTTTTGGCTGGCGGTCATCAGGGCTTCGGTTTTGGCTTCGATGGCGTCTTTGTCTTCGCCTTTCAAAACTTCTTCCAGGTCCTTGGCGGCGGCTTCGATGGCTTCTTTTTCAGCCGCTTCGATCTTGTCGCCGTGCTCGGTCAGGCTCTTCTTGACGCTGTGGACAGCAGCTTCGCCAGCGTTGCGGGCTTGCACCAGTTCCAGCTTCTTCTTGTCTTCGGCAGCGTTCAGCTCGGCGTCTTTCACCATTTGCTGGATTTCTTCTTCCGACAGACCGGAGTTGGCCTTGATGGTGATCTTGTTTTCCTTGCCGGTGCCTTTGTCTTTGGCGCCCACGTGCAAGATGCCGTTGGCGTCGATGTCAAAGGACACTTCGATCTGGGGCGTGCCACGCGATGCAGGTGGGATGCCTTCGAGGTTGAACTCACCCAGCAGCTTGTTGCCGCTGGCGATCTCACGCTCGCCCTGGAACACTTTGATCGTCACGGCCGGCTGGTTGTCTTCAGCGGTCGAGAAGGTCTGTGCAAACTTGGTCGGGATCGTGGTGTTTTTGGTGATCATCTTGGTCATGACACCGCCCATGGTCTCGATGCCCAGGCTCAAGGGGGTCACGTCCAGCAGCAACACGTCCTTGCGGTCGCCCGACAGCACCTGGCCCTGGATGGCAGCGCCGACGGCCACGGCTTCATCGGGGTTCACGTCCTTGCGGGGTTCTTGGCCGAAGAATTCTTTGACCTTTTCCTGCACCTTGGGCATGCGGCTCATGCCGCCCACCAAAATCACGTCGTGGATGTCGGAGACCGACACGCCAGCGTCCTTGATGGCCATGCGGCAAGGGGCGATGGTGCGCTCGATCAGCTCTTCCACCAGCTGCTCCAGCTTGGCGCGGGTCAGCTTGACGTTCAGGTGTTTGGGGCCTGTGGCGTCAGCGGTGATGTAGGGCAGGTTGACGTCGGTCGAGGCCGAGCTGGACAGCTCGATCTTGGCCTTTTCAGCAGCTTCTTTCAGGCGCTGCAGGGCCAGCACGTCCTTGGTCAGGTCGACGCCGGATTCTTTCTTGAACTCGGCAATGATGAAGTCGATGATGCGCTGGTCGAAGTCTTCGCCGCCCAGGAAGGTGTCACCGTTGGTGGACAGCACTTCGAACTGTTTTTCGCCGTCCACGTCGGCGATCTCGATGATGGACACGTCGAACGTGCCGCCACCCAGGTCATACACGGCGATCTTGCGGTCGCCCTTTTCGTTTTTGTCCAGACCGAAGGCCAAAGCGGCAGCGGTGGGTTCGTTGATGATGCGCTTGACGTCCAGACCGGCAATGCGACCAGCGTCTTTGGTGGCTTGGCGCTGTGCGTCGTTGAAGTAAGCGGGCACGGTGATGACGGCCTCGGTCACTTCTTCGCCGAGGTAGTCTTCGGCGGTCTTCTTCATCTTGCGCAGGATCTCAGCGCTGATCTGTGGGGGGGCCAGCTTCTGACCGCGCACTTCCACCCAGGCGTCGCCGTTGTCGGCTTTGGCGATGGTGTAAGGCATCAGGTCGATGTCTTTCTGGACTTCCTTCTCGGCGAACTTGCGACCGATCAGGCGTTTGACCGCGTACAGGGTGTTCTTGGGGTTGGTCACTGCCTGGCGCTTGGCGGATGCGCCGACCAGGATCTCGCCGTCTTCTTGGTAGGCAATGATCGAAGGCGTGGTGCGAGCGCCTTCGGCGTTCTCGATCACCTTGGTGGTGTTGCCTTCCATGATGGCCACGCACGAGTTGGTGGTGCCCAAGTCAATACCGATGATTCTTCCCATGTTGATTCTCCAAAATTCAGTGAAAGTGCAGATGGTCTGCAAGTGGGGCGGGGTGGAAACTTTTCAAGTCCCCCCACGCCAAAAAAGGTTTTTGCGGTTTTGACGCCGCTTTATTTGGGGGCGGTGACCGTGACCAGCGCGGGGCGCAGCACGCGCTCGGCGATCAGGTAGCCCTTTTGCAGCACCGTGACCACGGTGTTGGCTTCCTGCTCGGCAGGCACCACGCTGATGGCCTGGTGGTGGTGCGGGTCAAACTTGGTGCCCGCAGCCGGGGCGATCTCGACCACTTTGTTGCGCTCCAGCGCGCTTTTGAGTTGGCGCAGGGTGGCTTCCGAGCCTTCGCGGATCTGTTCCAGGGTGGCGTTGGGGATGGCCAGACCGGCTTCCAGGCTGTCCAGCACGGGCAGCAGGCTGTCGGCGAAACCTTCCACGGCGAACTTGCGGGCCTTGCTGATTTCGTCGTCCGCGCGGCGGCGAGCGTTTTGCACATCGGCCTGGGCGCGCAGGTACTGGTCGGCCAAATCGGCGTTTTGGGCCTTCAGGTTGGCCAGCTCGGCTTGCGCATCGGCCAGCGGATCGGTTGGCGTCATGGCTGCCGCAGCGGCCAATTCCTCGTCGCTCAAGGGCTTGTTTTCGGGGTTTTGAGTAGCTTCTGACATGAAAAATGTCCGCAAAAAAGAAATGAACCCCTCATAAGTAGGGGTTCTGGGTAGGAATTTCAAGAGGAAAAATCGCCCAAGGGGCGGGCGCTCAGTTCAGCGCCAACAGTTCCACATCAAATTTCAAGGTGGCGTTCGGGGGGATCACGCCGCCAGCGCCACGGGCGCCATAGCCCAGTTCCGAAGGAATGATCAGGGTGCGCTGACCGCCCACTTTCATGCCGGCCACGCCTTCGTCCCAACCCTTGATGACCATGCCTGCGCCCAAGGGGAACACAAAGGGGTCGCGGCGGTCACGGCTCGAATCGAACTTGGCGCCTTGCTGGCCATCCTTGTAGAGCCAGCCGGTGTAGTGCACGGTGACGTCCTGGCCTTTTGTGGCTTCAGCGCCTTCGCCCACGATGGTGTCTTCGTATTGCAGGCCGGAGGGGGTGGTGTTCATGGTGAGCTTTCTGTGAATGCGTGAGACCTGTAAAGGCGGCCGCACGGTGTGCGAAAACCCAAAATTATGCCAGCAGGCCCCGCCGAGCCAGATCGCGCATCAGGGCGTTGATGCCATAGGTCCAGGGCGCAGCCTGGTCCGAGGTGGTGATGGTGTTGCTCAAGGTGCCCAATTGGGGCGTCGAGACACTCACCACATCGCCCACCACATGGGTGAAGCCCTGGCCTGGGCCATGCCGGTCTTGCGTGGGTGCGAACATGGTGCCCAAAAACAGCATCATGCCGTCCGGGTACTGGTGGCAAGGGCCCATGGCCTGGCCCACCAAGTCCAGCGGGTCGCGGCTGATTTGGCTCAGCGAGCTGCTGCCTTGCATGACAAAGCCCTCGGGGCCTTGCACTTTCAGGCTCAGGTCGCACTGGCGCACATCGTCGATGCCAAAGTGCTCGTCAAACAATCGGATGAAGGGGCCGATGGCACAGCTGGCGTTGTTGTCCTTGGCCTTGCCCAGCAGCAGGGCGCTGCGGCCTTCAAAGTCACGCAGATTGACGTCGTTGCCCAGGCTGGCACCGACCACTTCGCCTCGCGAGTTGACGGCCAGCACCACTTCGGGCTCGGGGTTGTTCCATTGGCTGCCGGGGTGGATGCCCGCCAAAGCGCCCGTGCCGATGGCGCTCATGGGCTGCGACTTGGTGAAGATCTCGGCGTCCGGGCCGATGCCCACTTCCAGGTATTGCGACCACATGCCCTGGGCCAGCAAGACCTCCTTGAGCTTGGCCGATTCAGGCGAGCCGGGTTTGACGCTGCGCAGGTTGTCCCCAATGACCGCCACCACCGCCTGGCGCACGGCTTCGGCCTTGCTGGCGTCGCCGCGTGCTTGTTCTTCGATCACGCGCTCGAGCATGCTGGCCACAAAGGTCACGCCCGAGGCCTTGATGGCCTGCAGGTCGCAAGGCGCCATGAACCAGGGCGCTGAAGGGTCACGTTGCGCTTCGTTCGAGTTGTTCAGGGCATCGGCGGTGTTCGCCAGGACAGGGGCTTGGCCCGAGGCGATGAACTGGCGCACTTGTGCTGCAGCTTGCGGCAATTCGAGCAGTTGGCTGCTGGTGGGGGCCAGAGCAGACAAGTCGAACACCTGGCCTGCGTGGACGCCGACGAGGGTGGCGCCCAGGCCGGGTTGCCACAAACGGCCGATCAGGCAGGCTTGAGTGTGGTCGGTGGGCAAAGCAGGGTGGTTCATGGTTGGGGCACGATGGGATGGAGTTGGCCAGAGCATGCCAGAGGCGTGTGCCGATGGCTGTCACGCAAGAGCGGGATGGTGTCGGTCACGTTAAGGAATCAATTTGTTTCAAGCTTGTGCTTTGCCTCACGGATTGACGGGCCTGATCGCGTTAAATTAAGGCATCTTCAAACAAAGGATTCTTCATATGACACTTTCTACACCTCTGAAAGCCACTGGCACTTTGGTGTGTGGCTTGGCCATCTTGTTGACCGGTTGCGCCACCGCAACTCCTGAGCAAAAAGGCGCAGGGACAGGTGCCTTGATTGGCGCTGTGGCGGGTCAAATCTTGGGCCATGATTCCCGCTCTTCGGCCATTGGCGCTGGCATTGGCGCTCTGGGCGGCTACATCTGGTCCAAGAACATGGAAGACAAAAAGCGCGCCATGGAGCAGGCCACAGCAGGCACAGGCACCGTGGTCACGCAAACGGCCGACAACCAGTTGAAGCTCAGCATTCCCAATGACATCTCGTTTGCCACCGGGCGCCATGACATCCAGCCACGCTTGATGCCCATCCTGGACCAGTTTGCGCAAGGTCTGAACCAGCAAGCGTCCATGGAAGTGAAGATCGTCGGCCATACCGACAACACGGGCAGCGATGCGATCAACAACCCGCTGTCGGTCAACCGTGCGCAAAGTGCACGTGACTATTTGGTGGGCCGTGGCGTGAGCGCCAGCCGCATCAGCATCGATGGCCGAGGTTCGCGTGAGCCTGTTGCCGACAACAGCACAGAAGCCGGTCGTGCGCGCAACCGCCGCATTGACATTTTCTTGGCTGAACGCGCAGCAGGCCGTTAAGCCCTGACTTTGACAGTTCCAAGGCGTGCCTGCGCAAGCGGGCACGCCTTCTTTTTTGCGTCAGCGCATGGCAGCGGTGATGTGCCCACGCGTGGTTCAGAGGTAGATCTTTTGCAACAACTGGAGCAATGTTTTGCGCTGTGCGGGCGTCAGGCGCGCTGTTTTCTCGATTTCCAGATCCGAGGCGGTTTGCTCGGCCTGTTCCATCAGGGTCTGCCCCTTGGCCGTGGCATGCAGGCCCACGGCTCGGCCATCGTGCGGATGGGGTTTGCGCTCGATCAGGCCGCGAGACTCCAGCGACTGGATCAGGCCGACCAGGTTGGGGGGCAATAAATTCAAGGCGGCGCACAGCTGGCGCGAGGTCACGCCAGGGTTGTGGTGGATGGTGGTCATCACCGAAAAGTCCACCGGCTTGAGGCCGTAGGGCGCCAGCCGCTCCAGAAACAACTCGATGATGCTCAGTGCAGCACGCCGGGCGTTGTAGCCCATCAGCGATTGCAGGTAGGTGGTGTCCACTTTGTCCACCGCCGCCACATCGCCACCTGCAGCGGGTTTGGCAGGGCGGGTGGTGCGACGAGGCGAAGCGCTCTTCTTGGGCGTGGCGCTGGTGGTGGGTGTGCGTGGCATGGCGCAGCGATTATGCCGACACCGCGCTGCACTGCTGCACGATGATGAAAGTGCGCATCTGGAACTCGGGCAGCACCCAGCTGCGCAGGGCCTTGGCCGGGGCCAGCCAGCGTGTCTCGGCATTCGGGGTGTCGGCATCCACGCCCGCTTCGATTCGCAACCAGGCCCAGTCCATCAGCACCAGAGCCACGGCACGCAGGTAGTCGTCGGCCACGCGGAAGGCCAGGGCCGCGTCTTGCGGGGCGGCCTTGACGATCTGCTCGGTCACAGCGCGCAGGGTCTGGATGCGGGCTTGGGCAGCGGTGCTGGCTTTGGCGCCTTGCGGCAAGTCGGCCGCAACCGTGTCCAGCAGCGCATTCATGCTTTGGCCGCCATCGGCCAGCACCTTGCGCACCAGCAGGTCAATCGCCTGAATCTCGTTGGTGCCTTCGTAGATCATGGCCACGCGGGCGTCGCGCACGATTTGCTCGATGCCCCACTCGCGCACATAGCCGTGACCGCCAAACACCTGCAGGCAATCGCTGCCGCCATGGAAGGCCTGATGGGTAAAAACCGATTTCATGACCGGCGTGACCAGCGCGCACCAACGCTGCGCGGCGGCTTGCGTGGCGGCGTCGGTGCTGTGCTTGATCAGGTCGAGCTCCAGCGCAGTGCGGTAGGCCAGCACGCGACCGGCATCGACCCAGGCGCGCTGCGTGTCGAGGATGCGGCGCATGGCGGGGTGCTCGCCAATCAGGTCGGCTTCGCCAGCGCTCTTGCCTTTGCCGGGCGCTCGCATCTGGCGGCGCTCTTGCGAATACGCATCGGCCTTTTGCCAGGCGGCGTCCAAGAGGCCAATGCCCTGCATGGCCACGTGCAATCGGGCGGCGTTCATCATGACGAACATCGCGTTCAGGCCCTTGCCGGGCTCGCCCACGATGGAACACACCGCTTCGTCAAAGCGCATCACGCAGGTGGGGCTGCCGTGCAGGCCCATTTTTTCTTCGATGCGGTCGCAGTGCACGCGGCTGCGCGTGCCGTCGGGGTAGAACTTGGGGACCAGAAACAGCGACAGGCCTTTGGGGCCGGGTGGCGCGTCGGGCAGGCGGGCCAGCACCAGGTGCACGATGTTGTCGGTGAGGTCATGCTCGCCACCCGAGATGAAAATCTTGGTGCCGCTGACCGCGTACTTCCCATCGGGCAAGGGTACGGCTTTGGTGCGGGCCAGGCCCAGGTCGGAGCCCGCATGCGGCTCGGTCAGGCACATGGTGGCCAGCCATTCGCCGGTGGCGACTTTCTCCAGGTACAGCGCCTTGAGTTCGTCGCTGGCATGGTGCTTGATGCACTCGTACGCGCCGTGCAGCAGGCCCGGCGCCATGGTCCAGCCGTGGTTGGCGGCGGACAGCATTTCGTAGAGCATGGCCTCGAGCACGCTGGGCAGGCCCTGGCCACCGTCTTCAGCGCTGGCCGCAAGCGCAGGCCAGCCCGATTGCCAGAAGGATTGGTAGGCCTCTTTGAAGCCCGGCGGCATGATGACCGCGCCGTCTTTCCACTGCGCACCGATCTCGTCGCCGTCGCGGTTGAGCGGGGCGATCACTTCGCCCACGAACTTGCCTGCTTCGTCGAGCACCTGTTGCATGAGTTCCGGGTCCACTTCGGCAAAGGCGGGCAGGGCTTGCAATTGCGCGGGTGCGTTCAGGACGCGGGACAGCACAAACTGCATGTCATCGGTGCGGGGTTGGTAGGCGTTCATGGTCAGTTCCGTCAATTACTTTTTAGCGGCACCTAGGTAGGTGTCGATCACGCGGGGGTCATTGGCCAGGTCAGAGGCTTTGCCATGAAGGCCAATTTCACCCATCTCCAGCACATAGCCATCGTCGGCCACAGCCAGCGCAGCGCGGGCGTTTTGCTCGACCAGCACGATGGTCACGCCGGTTTTTCGCAAGGTCTCGATGATCGAAAAAATCTCTTTGACGATCAATGGGGCCAGGCCCAGGCTGGGCTCGTCCAGCATCAAGAGGGATGGGCGTGACATCAGCGAGCGGCCCACCGCCAGCATCTGGCGTTCACCGCCCGAGAGCGTGCCTGCTTCTTGCAGGCGGCGCTCTTTCAGGCGGGGGAACAGGTCGAACACGTCGTCCAGGCGGCTGCGCCACTGCGCGTTGCCCAGGCGCATCTGGCGGTAGCCGCCCAGCACCAGGTTGTCTTCCACACTCATGGTGCCAAACAGCTCGCGCTTTTCGGGCACCAGCGAGATGCCTTGCATCACACGTTCTTCGAGCGTCAGATCGGTGATCGACTGGCCCTCGAATTCAATCTGGCCTTTGGCGGGCAGGATGCCCATCAGGCTGTTCAAGAAGGTGGACTTGCCCGCGCCGTTGGGGCCGATCACGGTGATCACGCTGCCTTTGTCGGCTTGCAGGCTGAGCCCGTGCAGCACTTCGGCCTTGCCGTAGCCCGCACGCAGGTCGGTGACTTTGAGAAGAGGGGTCGACATGTCAGTGTTCCGTTCCGAGGTAAGCCGCACGCACGGCGGGGCTGGCCTGAATTTCAACGGGGGTGCCCTGGGTCAGCAGCGTGCCGAACTCCATCACCACCAGGTGGTCGCACACGTCCATGACCAGGTCCATGTCGTGTTCGACCAGCAAGATGCTCATGCCCTCGCCTTGAAGCTGGCGCAGCACGGCGGCCAGGGCTTGCTTTTCCTTGTGGCGCAAACCGGCAGCGGGTTCGTCCAGCAACAACAGGGCCGGGTCGCAACAGAGCGCGCGGGCAATTTCCATCAGGCGTTGTGGGCCCATGGCCAGGTTGCCGGCTTGCTCATGCAGGTAGGCGCCCATGCCGATGCGTTCGAGCTGGCGCTGGGCTTCTTTCATCAGGCTTTGTTCTTCGGCCTGGTTGGTGCGCAGCATGGACGAGACCACGCCACTGCGGCCACGGGTGTAAGCACCCATGGCCACGTTTTCGAGCACGGTCATGTCGGGGATCATCTTGACGTGCTGGAAGGTGCGGGCCATGCCCTGGCGCGAGATGTCGCGTGAAGGCAAGGCGCTGATGTCGCTGCCACGGAACAGGACCCGTCCGCTGGTTTTAGAGAGCACGCCGGTGATCAGGTTGAAGGTGGTGGACTTGCCCGCACCGTTGGGGCCGATCAGGCCCACGATCTGACCCGCAGCAATGTTGAAGCTGATGTCGTTGACGGCGGTCAAGCCACCGAACTGTTTGCGGATCTTGTCCACTTGCAGCACCAGATCGCCCAGCGCAGGCTTGCTGCGTGCAGGCAGGTCTGGCGCGTTTTGCCAATCCACCTTGCGGGGCGGGCTGGGCATCTTGCGGGCGACGATGGACCACAGGCCATCGGGCAGGTATTTGAGCACCAGCACCAGGGCGATGCCGAACACGATCACTTCGTAGCTGCCGCTGGTGCCAATCAAGGCGGGCAACAGCACTTGCAATTGGTCGTCGAGCAGTTTGATCAGGCCCGCGCCCACAATGGCACCCCAGACATAACCCACGCCACCGACCACGGTCATGAACAGGTACTCAATGCCCATTTTCAGACCAAAGGCCGAAGGATTGACCGTGCGTTGGAAGTGCGCCAGCAGCCAGCCCGCCACCGAGGCGAACAGGGCGGCGATGACGAAAATGGTGACCTTGTAGCGGAAGGTGCTGATCCCCATGGCCTCGGCCATTTGCGTGCCGCCCTTGAGCGAGCGGATCGCCCGACCCGGACGCGAGTCCAGCAGGTTGAGCAGCGCAATGGCGCCTGCCAACAAGATGGCCCAGGTCAGCACAAAGAACAGGCGGCCCTGGCCGATGTCGATGTCGCCGTTCATCCATGGAATGGACAAACTCTTGAGGCCCAGCAGGCCATCGTATTTACCCAGGGCATCCAGGTTGCCCATGAGGTAGTACAGCGCCAGACCCCAGGCGATGGTGGCCAGCGGCAAGTAGTGGCCCGACATGCGCAAGGTGATCAGGCCCACGATCAGCGCACTGACGGCGGTGAAGCCCAAGCCCACAAACAAGGTCAGCCAGGGCGACATGCCGGTGTTGAGCGTGAGCCAGGCGGTGGTGTAGGCGCCAATGCCCACAAAGGCCGCTTGGCCAAACGAGGTCAGCCCGCCCACGCCGGTCAGCAGCACCAGGCCCAGGCAGACCAGGGCGTACAGCCCGATGTAGTTGAGCTGGGCGATCCAGAAATCAGGCAGCGGCAGCACGGCCACCAGTGGCACAGCGGCGATCAGCAGCCACAAGGCGATGTTTTGTTTTTTCAGCATGTCAGTGGTCCTCGTCCGAATGGCCGCTGCGCAGTGAGCGCACCAGGAGGATGGGCAATACCAGGGTGAAGACGATGACTTCCTTGAAAGCGCTGGCCCAGAACGAGCCGAAAGACTCGACCACGCCGACGAACAGCGCACCCAGCAAAGCACCGGGGTAGCTCGACAAGCCCGCGATCACGGCGGCCACAAAGCCTTTGAGACCGATCAGGAAGCCCGAGTCGTAGAACACGGTGGTGGTGGGGCCGATCAGCAGGCCCGACAAAGCGCCGATGAAGGCCGCCAGCAAAAAGGTCAGTTGGCCCGATGTGTGGCTGGAGATGCCCATCAGGCGCGCACCCGTGCGGTTCACAGCCGTGGCGCGCAGGGCTTTGCCGCGCAGCGATTTTTCAAAATACAGCCACATGAGCACGATCAGGGCCAGTGACACGGCAAAGATGATCACGGTCTGGCCCGACAGCGCCAGCGGTCCAACGGTGAAACGTTCGTCCCAAAACGGCGGGTTGCGAAAACCTTCGGCACCAAAGAACAGCAAGCCCAGGCCAGTCATGGCGAAGTGCACGCCGACCGACACGATCAGCAGCACCAGCGGGGTGGCCGCTTCGAGGGACTGGTAGGCCACGCGGTACACCAGCGGACCAAAGGCGGTGACGATGGCCACGCTGAGCGCAGCTTGCACACCCAGCGGAAATTGTTGAGGCGCGGCCCAGATGGACAGCACGGAAATGAGGGCCGGAAAGGCCAGGGTCTTGAGCGCGGACTGTGCGGCACGCACGGCGTTGCCATGGTGGCGCCAACGTTCAAGCAGCTCCATGAGGGCAGCAACCACGGCCAGAATCAAGAGCAGCCAGACGGTGCCGGGTGTTTTGCCGGTCTGCAGCATGGCCAGTGTGAGTGCGCCATAGGCCACAAATTCGCCTTGCGGAATGAAGATGACCCGCGTGACGGTGAACACCAGCACTGTGGCCAGCCCGAGCAGGGCATAGACAGCGCCATTGGTGAATCCGTCCAACAGCAAAATGCTGGCGATCGAGAAGTCCATGGGGAACCTTGAAGAGAAAAACGGTGGAGCCCTTTGGCTTTTGACAGGAGCCCGCTTGAGGGCAATGTCTGGCATCTTTCGCCAGTCAGGCGGGTCCTGCAAAAAGCGGCATTCGCCCGCAGGGGCGGGCTCCTACAAGAGCTCCCCTGTGGGTGATGGCAAGGTCTTATTCGACCTTGAACTGGCCGTCGGCCACTTTCATGACCACACCGGTTTCCATGGTGTAACCCCAGTGGTCAGCGGGTGTCCAGTTCATCACGCCGTGCGCGAACACGGTGCGGCCCATGGTCTCCAGCGAGTCACGCAGTGCAGCGCGGAACTCGGGCGTGCCGGATTTGGCTTTTTTCAGCGCCATGGGGATGGCTTTTTCCAAAGCGATCTGGGCGTCGTAAGCGTGGCCCGAGAACTGGTTGTGTGTGCCAGCGCCGTAGGCTTTGTCGTACTTGGCCACGAAGTCCAGCGCCACTTTCTTGGAGGGGTGGCTGTCGGGCAACTGGTTCGGAACGATCACAGGACCGGCGGCCACAAATGTGCCTTCAACGGTTTTGCCGCCCACGCGCATCAGGTCCATGGTGGCTGCGGCGTGTGTCTGGTAAATCTTGCCTTTGTAGCCACGCTCGGCCAGACCCAGCTGGGGCATGGCAGCGCCGGAGCCCGAAGCCACGACCAGCACGGCGTCAGGATTGGCGGCGTTGATCTTCAAGGCTTGTGGGGTCACGCTGGTGTCGGTGCGGGCAAAGCGCTCGGTGGCGACGATCTTGATGCCCGCTTTGTCCAGCAAGGGCGTCACTTCTTTGAGCCACTGTTCGCCATAAGCGTCGGTGTAGCCCAAGAAGCCCAGGGTCTTGATGCCTTGTTTTTTCATGTGCTCGACCATGGCGTGGCCGATGACGGTGTTGGACTGGGGCAGGCGGAACATCCACTTGTCTTTACCAGCGGGCACGCCCACTGGGGAGGCTGCCAATTGCACCGTGCCTGCCTCTGCAGCGATGTCGGTCATGGCAGCGGCCACGGCGGTGATGCAGGAGCCGATGATCAGGTCGACCTTGTCTTCGGTCACAAAGCGGCGCGCGTTGGCCGCGCCTTTACCGGGATCGGTGCCGTCGTCCAGCACGATCAGCTGGACTTTTTCACCGCCGATGGTTTGCGGGAACAGCTTGAACTGGTTTTGCATCGGGATGCCCAGACCGGAGCCAGGGCCGGTCAAGGCCAGGCTCACGCCGATTTTGATGTCGGCCAGCGCAGCGGTGCTGGACACGGCGGTGATGGCCAAAGCCAGCAGGGTTTTCTTGAGTTGCATGCTTGTCTCCTCGGAGGGTTGGGTGGAAAACGCAGGTTAGGGGAAAATAGAAAATCTGAACAGCGCGCATGCCCCGATCAGGAGCACAAAGCCTTGATGTCTTCGGGCACAGCAATCGCTTTGATGCGGTCCGGATCGTCGGGGTGCTTGATGCAAAACGCCCGCACTTCGGTGCCTTCGCACAACACGGTGTCGCCGCGCATGACCACGTGCTTGTGCACGATGACTTTCTCGCGCCACTCCTGCACGCTGGTGTGCACCTTGATGGTTTCGCCGTAGGTGGCGGGGCGGATGAATTTGGTATTGATCTCCAAGAGCGGCGTGCCGATGATGCCGCGCGTCTTGACCAGCTCGCGCCAGGGCGGGACGCCGCACTTGACAAAAAAGTTCAGGGACGACGCGTCCATCCATTTGGAGAAGTTGGGGAAGAAGACGATGCCTGCGGGGTCGCAGTCACCGAACATCACTTGCACTTCGTAAACAACGGTTTTGCTCATCGGGTTCTTTCAGCGGGGGGGCATGCGCAGGGCGCCGTCCAGGCGGATCACTTCGCCGTTCAGGTGGTCGTTGGTGACGATGTGGCAGGCTAGCTCGGCAAATTCGCTGGGCTTGCCCAAGCGTGCCGGGAAAGGGATGCTGGCCGCCAGCGATTGCTGCACCGGCTCGGGCAGGGTTTCCATCAGCGGGGTCTTGAACAGGCCGGGGGCGATGGTGCACACGCGGATGCCGTGTTGCGCCAGGTCGCGCGCCATGGGCAGTGTCATGCCGACCACACCGGCCTTGGAGGCGCTGTAGGCCTGTTGGCCCACCTGGCCATCGAAGGCAGCAACCGAGGCGGTGAAGACCATCACGCCACGGGCGCCATCATTTTCACCATCTTTTTCCATGGGGTCGAGCTTGGCGCAGGCGGCCGAGAACAAACGTGCCGCGTTGTAGGTGCCGATCAGGTTGACGTTGATCACTTTGGCGAAGTCTTCCAGCGGGGCAGCGTTGCCGTCTTTGCCGACCACGCGCTTGGCCGAGCCGATACCGGCGATCTGCATCAGGATGCGGGCCGGGCCGTGGGCAGCGGCGGCGGTCTCGATGGCATGCTGCATGCTGTCCGGATCGGAGACGTTGCACTTGATGGCGATGCCGCCAATGTCTTTGGCCACGCGCTCGGCGTTGTCCATGTTGAGGTCGAGCACCGCGACCTTGGCGCCCAGGCGGGCCAGTTCGCGTGCGGTGGCTTCGCCGAGACCTGAGCCACCGCCGGTGACCAGAGCTGCTTGTCCTTGGATGTTCATTTGTTTGCCTTTTCAGTTGTTGTGGGAGCGGCGCCCTCGCCGCGATTGAAGAGATTCATCGCGGCGGGGGCGCCGCTCCTACGGGATGTTTTAAACGCCTTCCGGGTTTTCGATCAAGAGCGCAATGCCCTGGCCACCGCCCACGCAGGCACTCGAGATGCCGTAACGCAAGCCGCTGCGTTTCAATTCACGCGCCAGCGTGATCGTCAAACGCACGCCGGTGCAGGCCAGCGGGTGGCCCAGCGCAATGGCGCCGCCGTTGACGTTGAGCTTGGCCAAGTCCAGGCCCAGTTCGCGGCCCACGGCCAGGGTCTGTGCGCCCTGGGCTTCGTTGATCTCAAAACGGCCAATCTGGTCCAGGGTCAGTCCAGTGCGTTCCAGCAGCAAACGGATGGCCGGTGCGGGGCCGATGCCCATGATCTCGGGCGGCACGCCCACTGCGGCGGCGGCCACCACGCGGGCCAGCGGCTTTTTGTTGTTCGCTTTGGCATAGGCACCCGATGTGACCACGCAGGCCGCTGCCGCATCGACCAGGGCCGAGCTGTTGCCACCGGTTTGCACGCCACCTTCGTACACCGACTTCAGCTTGGCCAGCACTTCAGGCGGCGAGATGCGGGGGTGTGTATCGGTGGCCACTTCGGTGACCTTGCCTTGCAGCTTGATGCCACGGGGCTTGTAGCCATCGAGTTCAAACTTCTCGGTGACCACGGGCACGATCTCGCCCGCATGGAAGCCGGCTTCTTGCGCGGCCACCGCTTTGGCGAACGAGTCGGACGCGAACTGGTCCACCTCTTCGCGGGTGATGTTGTACTTCTTGGCCAGGTTCTCGGCGGTCTGGATCATGTTGATGCCTGCGGCCGGGTCTTTCAGGGCTTCCCACATGTAGTCTTTGAAGCCCACGGGCGCGCCCAGCTTGAAGCCGGTGCGGTGGTCAAAGGCGGCGATCGGGTTGCGCGTCATGCTCTCGGTGCCGACCACCAGCGCGGCGTCGCACACGCCTGCTTCGATCTGCTCGCCAGCCTGGCGGAACAACTCGAAGCCGGTGCCGCAAATGCGCTGGGTCATGATGGCGGGAACTTCCTGTGGCACGCCCGCGTACAGGCCGATGTGGCGGGGCAGGAAGAACTGGTCAAAGTCGCCAGGGGCCATGTTGCCGGTGATGACCGAGCCGATCTCGGTGGCGGCAATGCCCGCGCGCTTGAGCGCTTCGCGTGCGGCCTTGATGCCGAGGTCGGTGGGCGAGATGTGGCCCAGTGCTCCGCAGTAATCGACCATGGGCGTGCGCACGCCTTCATGCATCCACACATCGGCAAACGCGTTGAAAAATCCTTTGGAGGCCATGTTTATTCCTTCGATTTTTTGTAGGAGCCCACCCCGTGGGCGATTGCGTGCGGTGTACCGTGCGGCGAATCGCCCACAGGGGTGGGCTCCTACATGGGGGTCATTGGGGTTTGAGGATGTAGTGCAGCGTGCCTTCATGCAGCGCCGTCACGGTGTCGGCGCGGTGCGTGAGCACCGAGCGTTGGTTGATCGAGCCCTTGTCGGTGATCTCGCCCTTGTCAATCGTCGGCGGCTCAGACAGCAGGCACAGGCGCGCAATGCGGTTGGCGCTGCCGGTGGCGGTTTTGGCCAATTCGTTGACGATGTCCTGGAACTTGGCCAGAACCGGGGCCGAGGCCAGCACGTCGGACATGGGGGCATCGGCACCCAGTCCGCTGAGCGCTCGCACAGCCGCTGTCGGGAAAATCATGGCGCCGACTTCCTTCATGTTCAGGCCCGTGAGCACCGCGTCCTGGATGTAAGGGGCGCCTGCCGCGATGATCTTGCCGCGCAGCGGACCCACGCTCACGAAGGTGCCGGTGGCCAGTTTGAAATCTTCGGCAATGCGGCCGTCGAACTTCAGGCCCAGGTGCACATCGGTTTCGTCGATCCACTTGACGGCGTCGCCTGTGCAAAAGAAGCCTTCTTCGTCAAAGGCCTCGGCGGTTTCCTTGGGTGCGCGCCAGTAGCCGGGCGTGATGTTGGGGCCGCGGTAGCGCACTTCGGTCTTGCCCTGCATGTCCACCAGCTTGAGCTCCAGGCCGGGGGTGGGCACGCCCAGGTCGCCTGCATGCACAAAGGGGTTGGTCACAAAGATGCCAAACGGGCCGGACTCGGTCATGCCCAGGCCTGTGCCCATGACGATGCGCTCGCCGACTTCACGCTCTTGCGATTCGTAGAGGCTGTCCCAGATCGGTTGTGCCAATGCGGCACCGGCGTAGAAGAACATCTGCACCCGTGACAGCAGCGTTTTGCGCAGCTGGTCGTCGGTCTTCATGGCGTTGGCAATCGCTTCAAAGCCGGTGGGCACGTTGAAGTACACCGTGGGCGCGATCTCGCGCAGGTTGCGCAGGGTCTCGCCGATCAGCGCCGGTGTGGGCTTGCCGTCGTCGATGTAGAGCGTGCCGCCGTGGTAGATCACCATGCCGACGTTGTGGTTGCCACCGAAGGTGTGGTTCCATGGCAGCCAGTCGACCAGCACCAGTTCCTTTTCGGCCAGGACCGGCATGGACTGGGCCATTTGCTGCTGGTTGGCGCACCACAGGCGCTGCGTGTTAATGACGGCCTTGGGCAGCTTGGTGGAGCCGCTGGTGAACAAAAACTTGACGATGGTGTCGGGGCCGGTGGCCGCAATGGCTGCGTCTACAGCGGGTGTGGCCACCGTGGCGCACAGGCTGTCAAAGGTGGTGACTGGGCGGCCATCCACGCCGCCTTCGACCATGACCACTTCCATGTCGTCGCTCACCGTGGCGGCAATGGCTTTGGCGTAGCGGGCGTCTGATGCGAACACCAGACCTGGCGTCACGGTCTTGAGCACGTGCTTGAGCTTGTCGTAGTCCACGCTGACCAGCGAGTAGGGCGGCGAGGTCGGCACAAAAGGCACACCGGCAACCATGGCGCCCAAGGCCAGCAGGGCGTGCTCCAGGCTGTTTTCACTCAGGATGACCACGGGACGCTCGGCATTCAGGCCGCGGTCGATCAGGCCTTGCGCAATGCTGCGCGCCGTGGCCCAGGCCTGAGCGTAGGTGATGTGTTTCCAGTCGCCAGTGGTGCCATCGGCCTGCTTGACGCGGCGCGCCATGAAGCTGTGCTCGGGCTTGGTCTTAGCCCAGTGTTGCAGACGGTCGGTCATGCGCTCGGCAAAGGGCTGCAGCGGCTGCTCGGCCGTCAGGTAATGCGTGCCGGGCACGCCATCGCGCAGGGTGACGCGGGTGACGCCGAACTTCAGGGGGCGGAATTTTGGGGCGTTCATTGTTTGTCTCCTCCAGCCGGTTCAGTCGGCTTTTTGCACTTTGGCGGCCTTGCCTTCCAGGAAGGCGCGCACACGGGCTTTGGCTTCGGGCGCGGCCTGGGCGATGGAGGCGATCAGCGCTTCGGTGAAGAGGCCGTGGTCCGCAGGCTGCTCGGCGATGCGGGGCAGGGCGTGCATCAGGGCGAAGTTGGTCAGCGGTGCGTTGGTGGCGATGCGGGTGGCCAGCTCGATGGCCTTGGTCAAGGCCGTGCCGGTGGGCACCAGGTACTGGGCAAAGCCCACGCGTTCGCCGTCTTGTGCGTTGTACACGCGGCCTGTCAGCATCATGTCGGTCATGCGCGCTGCGCCAATCAGCTTGGGCACACGCACCGAGCCGCCGCCACCCACGAAGATGCCGCGCGTGCCTTCGGGCAGCGCGTAGAAGGTGCTTTCGTCGGCCACGCGGATGTGGCTGGCACTGGCCAGCTCCAGACCACCACCGACCACCGCGCCATGCAAGGCGGCCACCACAGGCACACGGCCTTGCTCGACGGCGTTCAGCGCAACGTGCCAGCTGCGGGAGTGGTGGATGCCTTCACCGGCATCGCGTTCCTTGAGTTCAGACAAATCCAGGCCGGCGCAGAAGTGGTCGCCCTCGCCGTGGATGACGGCAGCACCTGCTTCGGCAGGCAGGTTCTGGAACACATCGCGCAAGGCTTCGATCAGGCTGTCGCTCAGCGCATTGCGCTTGGCAGGGCGGCACAGACGCACCACGGCGACAGCGCCTTGCATCTCCAGAGAAACGCCGTTGGCGGCTGCGCGGTCAAGGATGGGGTTGCTTTGCTTTGTCATCGGTGGGTCTCTCAAATGACTTGACTGGAGGGTCAAGAAGGTTATTATTGATAACGATATTGTGAGCAGGTGGGTGCAGTTTGTTTCCTGGGGATTTCCCTAGGTTGGCGCGGAAAATTCTGACTCGATGCTTGCAAAACACCACTGGAACGGCCGACATCGGCTATCGTCTTTCAGACCTCAAGGAGACTGCATCCCATGAAACACCAAGACCTGATCGCCATCGACATCCACACCCACGCCGAAGTGAGCTGCTGGAACCCTTTTGACAACTACGGCGAGGAATACGACCGCGCCGCCGACAAATACTTCGGCTCCAACCGCCGCCCGACCATTGACGAAACCGTGGCCTATTACCGTGAAAAGAAGATCGGTCTGGTCATGTTCACCGTGGACAGCGAATCGCAGCTGGGTCGCCGCCGCATCCCTAACGAAGAGATCGCCAAGGCCGCGCGCGACAACAGCGACATGATGATTGCCTTTGCCAGCATCGACCCGCACAAAGGCAAGATGGGCGCACGCGAGGCCGAACGCCTGATCAAGGAAGAAGGCATCAAGGGCTTCAAATTCCACCCCACGGTGCAGGGCTTTTTGCCTTACGACCGCATGGCCTGGCCGATCTATGAGGTCATCAACGAATACAAGTTGCCCGCCATCTTTCACACCGGCCACAGCGGCATTGGTTCGGGCATGCGCTGCGGCGGCGGCCTGCGTTTGCAAAACAGCAACCCCATGCTGCTCGAAGACGTGGCGATCGACTGGCCCGACATGCAGATCGTCATGGCGCACCCGAGCTTTCCGTGGCAAGACGAGGCTTTGAGCCTGGCCACCCACAAGCCCAACGTCTGGATAGACTTGTCGGGCTGGAGCCCCAAGTACTTCCCCAAGCAGCTGATCCAATACGCCAACACGATGCTCAAGGACCGTGTGCTGTTCGGCAGCGACTACCCGCTCATCACGCCCGAGCGCTGGATGAAGGACTTTGAAGTGGCCGGCTTCCGTCCCGAGGTGATGCCCGGCATCCTGAAAGACAACGCGGTGCGTTTGCTGGGCTTGGACAAAGCCGCTTGAATGCCCAGCCCACCCCAGCAGGGGTGGGCGGTCAATTGATCTTCATCAAGCTTCTTGACATCTTGTGCCCCAGAAGGCGTGGTCTGTCCTAGACTGGCCTCTTTGTTGAAAGCGGCACATCCATGAAAAAACTTTTGGCCATTGCGCTGTTGTTTTGTTCCGCCCACAGCCATGCCTACGACGGCTTGACCAGCGAGTTGAGCCACGCCGTCGGCGGTGCCCTGATGGCGGGGGCAATCACTAACATTTACAGCGAGTCGGAAAACCGCGCATGGATTGGCTTTGCCGTGAGCACGGCAGCGGTCGTGATTGAGCAAGGCTACGAGATCTCGCGTGGCGCCAACCGCAACAGCCAGATTCTGGACATGGCCTGGCACGCCGTGGGCTCGGCACTGGGCGCCTGGGCCACCGACAAGTACCTGCTGGTGCCAGTCGTGACCCGCACTTCCGTGGGCATGGTGATGGTTCGCTCGTTTTGAGCCGGGGGGCTGTCAGCTTTTGCGGGCAGGGCCCCAGGGCGTGAGCTTCACTGCGGCGACGGTGACTAGACCGTACAGCACCATGGCCAGTGCCACCAGGCCATAAAAGTGATCCGCCGTGCCTTGGTGGTGTGACAGCCAATAGCCCGCACACGCGACCAGCAACAGCCGCACCGTGCCCGCCAGAACCGGTCCGATGACTTGACCTGCACCTTGCGATGCAAAGTAGAGCGTGAGGCCCAGACCAAAGAAGGGGAAGGCCGGGCCTGCCGTGACCAGGTAGTGCCGCGCATAGTCCAGCACCGCAGGGTCTTGCGAGAACAATTTGGCCCACAACTCGGGCGCCAGCGTGACCACCGCGCCAATCACGGCCAGGTTGAAGGCCGACACGCCGCCAGCCACCCAGGCCACGCGCCGTGCGCGGGCGGCGTTGCCCGCGCCCATGGCCATGCCCACCATGGGCACCGACGCCACACCAATGCCAAAGGCGATGGGGATCAGGAGGAATTCCAGCCGCTGGCCGATGCCGTAACCGGCCAGGGCCTGCGTGCCCAGTTGCGCCAGCATGCCGGTGAAAATCAAAATGGCCAGCACCGACTGCACCGGGGACAGGCAGGCGACGGCCCCCACCTTGAGGATGTCGGCAAACATGCTGCGCTGCATCTTGAAGCCCCGCAGTTGCAGGCTCAGGCGCCCCTGACCACTCATGAGGTACCACAGGAAATACGCCACACCCGCAGCGGTGGCGATGATGTGCCCCCAGGCCACGCCCACCATGCCCATGGCAGGCACGGGGCCCGCGCCCAGCGACAGCACCCCGCCCAGCACGATTTGCAAACCGGCGGTTGCCACCAGCGCCACCGAGGGCACGCGCATATTGCCCGTGCCCCGCACGATGGAGGCCAGGGTGTTGATCAGCCAGACCAGCAGTGCGCCGGAAAACAGCACGCTGGCATAACGCACGGCTTCGTGCAGCACGGTGTCCCGGCCGCCCAGCAAGTTGTAAAAGCCGGGGCCCCAGATCAGGAAGATGGCGCTGTACAGCAGGCCCGCACCCAAACCGATCACCAAGGCGTGTTGCAGCAGGGTCTGGGCGCGGGGCAAGTCGGATGCACCCAGGGCGCGGCTGATGGACGCCGACACGCCGCCGCCCATGGCGCCAGCCGACATCATCTGGGTGAGCATGGCAAATGGAAACACCAGCGCCATGGCCGCCAGCGGGGCTGTGCCCAGGCGGCCCACATAGTAGGTCTCGGCAATGCCGACCAGCACCGTCATGACCATGGCCAGCACATTGGGGGCGGCCAGACGCAGCAAGGTGGGCAGGATCGGTCCGTGCAGCATGCGCTGCAAATCGTGGTGGGGTGTGCTCATGCCCGCATCTTGGCAGCTGTCGCCGCCCAGGCGGTGGACTTAGGCGACAGGGTCAGGAGACTGGGTCTTCGGGTGGCGTGGTCTGCAGCAGCTGGTCCATGGGCCAGTTGAGCAGCTCGGCCAGGCGGCAGACTACCCAGCGGGCCTCGACCGGTGAGACCACCGACGGGTCGGCTAGCAGGCCTTGCTCGCATTGCGTAAGCACCAGCTCTTCGGTGATACCCAGCGTGAACTGCATGTTGGCCGCTTTCTCGGTCAACAAGTTGGCCAGGTCTTCGCACAGCTCGTAGCGCTCGGCCATCTCGCGGTGGCCGATGCTGGGTTTGATCTTGCCGGGCGGCACATACAGCGCCGTGAAGCTCTCGGGCAGGTAGATCTGGTTGCCTTCGCTCATGCGCGCTTCAGGCTTTTTTGACGAATTCGGTTTTCAGCTGCATGGGCCCAAAGCCGTCGATCTTGCAGTCGATGTCGTGGTCGCCTTCGATCAGGCGGATGTTCTTGACCTTGGTGCCGACCTTGACGACCGAGGAGGAGCCCTTGATCTTCAAATCCTTGACCAGGGTGACGGTGTCGCCGTCTTGCAGCACATTGCCGTTGGCGTCTTTCCAGACCTTGGCCACGTCTGCGGCGGCGGCCTCAAAGGGGTTCCACTCGTGGCCGCAGCTGGGGCAGATCAGCAAGTTGCCGTCTTCGTAGGTGTATTCATCGTGGCATTTCGGGCAGGCGGGCAGGGTGCTCATGGGGTTTCCTTTTCGGGCTGGAGGATACCCCATGCGAGCCTGGGTTCAGCCGTGCGGCGTGGCTTTCACAAATGCACCACCCTGGTAAATGGCCGCCGAGTCTTGGGTGTCGATCAGCGGCTGGCGTGCTTCCACGGCGTTGCGGAACACATCGGACGAGTCCTGAGGCCGGTAGCCAATGTGTTTGGCATGGGTGTTGTCCCACCAGGTGGTCTGGTTGTCCGACATGCCGTAAATGATGGTGTGGCCCACGATAGGTGCCGTGAGTGCCGCCACGATCAGCCGCTCCAGATCGTCGTAGCTCAGGTAGGTGGCCAGCATGCGGCGGTCGCGCGGCTCGGTAAAGGACGAGCCGATGCGGATGCTGACGGTCTCGATGCCCCAGCGGTCCCAATACAGCTGGGCCAGGTCTTCGCCAAAGGCTTTGGACAGGCCATAAAAACCATCGGGCTTGGGGGGCATGCGGGTGTTGACCACTTCGTCCTGGCGGTAAAAGCCGGTCACATGGTTGGAGCTGGCGAACACGATGCGCTTGACGCCTTTCAGGCGCGCGGCCTCGTAGAGGTTGACCATGCCCACGATGTTGCCCGCCAGAATCGGCGCCCAAGGTTGCTCGGTGGATACACCGCCCATGTGCACCACGGCGCTCACGCCGTCCAGCAGGGCCATCATCTGGTCGGCGTCTTCCAATGCGGCGGTTTGCACCTCTTCGCCGGGGGCGGCAGCGCTCAGGTCGCGGCGGTGGCTCACGCGCAGCACATCGCAATAGGCTTTCAGGCGCGGGCGCAGCTCCTGGCCCAGGTTGCCGCCAGCGCCGGTCAGCAGCAGGCGGGGGAATTTCAAGGGGGATGCGGGTGGATTGAGCATGGTGGTGCTTGCTTTCAGTCTTTGAAACGGTCGGCCAGGGCTTGCGCGCTGTCGCGCAATACGTTCTGGTCGGCCCCCACGGCAACAAACAGGCAACCTTGCGCCACATAGTGTTTGGCCAGAGCTTCGTCGCCCGTCAAGATGCCTGCGGCCTTGTCGCACGCGCGGATGCGGGCAATCGCCTCGTCGATGACTTTGAGCACTTCGGGGTGCTTGGGGTTGCCCAAGTGGCCCAGGGCCGCGGACAAATCACCGGGGCCGATGAAAACGCCATCGACGCCTTCGACGTTGGCGATCTCTTCGATGTTTTTCAGGCCTTCAATGGTCTCCACTTGCAGCAGCACGCAGATCTCTTCGGCGCTGCGCTGGGCATAACCTTTGACGCGGCCATAGTTGCTGGCGCGGGGCGCACCGGCATAACCGCGCACACCGTGCGGCGGATAACGGGTGTACGACACCGCGTTGCGCGCCTCTTCGGCGGTCTGGATGTAGGGCACCAACAGCGTTTGCACGCCGATGTCGAGCAAGCGTTTGAAGGTCACCATGTCGTTCCAGGGCGGGCGCACGATGGGCGTGGCCGTGCCGCCTTGCATGGCTTGCAGCTGGGCCAGCACATCGGGCACTTCGTTGGGCGAGTGCTCCATGTCCAGCAGCAGCCAGTCGTAGCCGCAGTGGGCCAGGATCTCGATGCTGATGGGGCTGCACAGGTGCGACCACAGGCCGATTTGTTTTTGGCCATTCAAGATGGCGTGTTTGAAACGGTTGATGGGGAAATCCATGGTGCTGTCCTCAGGCTGAAGGGGTGGGGCTGATCTGGAAATTGGCGGCGATCTCGAGCGCACGCACCAGGCCAGAGTGGTCCCAGCCTGCGCCGCCGTTGGCCACGCAGCTGCTCATCAGCTGCTGGGTGCTGGCGGTGTTGGGCAGGCTCAGGCCCATGGCCTTGGCGCCTTCCAGCGCCAGGTTCAGGTCTTTTTGGTGCAGCTCGATGCGGAAACCCGGGTTGAAGGTGCGCTTGATCATGCGCTCGCCGTGCAGCTCCAGAATGCGGCTGGTGGCCAGCCCGCCCATCAGGGCCTGGCGCACTTTGGCAGGGTCGGCCCCGGCCTTGGCGGCAAACAGCAGGGCTTCGCCCACGGCTTCGATGTTGAGCGCCACGATGATCTGGTTGGCCACCTTGCAGGTCTGGCCACTGCCGTTGTCGCCGATCAGGGTGATGTTCTTGCCCATCAACGCAAACAGGGGCTGAACCTTGTTGAAGGTGGCCTCAGAGCCGCCGACCATGATGGTCAGGCTGGCCGCTTTGGCGCCCACTTCGCCACCCGACACGGGCGCGTCCAGGTAGTCGCAGCCCAGGGTGTTGATCTTGGCTGCAAATTCCTTGGTGGCGATCGGCGAGATGGAGCTCATGTCCACCACCGTTTTTCCTGCGCTGAGACCTTGAGCGACGCCCTTGTCGCCAAACAGCACATCGGCCACATGGGGCGTGTCGGGCACCATGGTGAAGATGATGTCGGCGTGCTGAGCCACCTCTGCCGGGCTGGCGCAGGCTTTGGCGCCTTGCGCCACCACGCCTGCGGGCACGCCGCTGCGCGAAAAGGCAAAGACTTCGTGGCCACCGGCCAGCAAATGCCCGGCCATGGGTGCGCCCATGATGCCCAAGCCAATGAATCCGAGTTTCATGATGTTTCCTTTGGAGTGAATCGCCTGCGTGCTCAGCGCACCATGCAAGGCATCTTGTTGTTGAACTTCCAGCCGGGGATCAGGTACTGCATGGCGATGGCGTCGTCGCGCGCGCCCAGGCCGTGTTGCTGGTAAAGCTGGTTGGCTTTCATCACCGCGTCCATGTCCACTTCGATGCCCAAGCCGGGTTTGGCAGGCACATCGACGTAACCGTCCTGGATTTGCAGCGGGTCTTTGGTGAGGAACTGGCCGTCTTGCCAGATCCAGTGCGTGTCAATCGCCGTGACCTTGCCCGGCGCTGCTGCAGCGCACTGGGTGAACATGGCCAGCGAAATGTCGAAGTGGTTGTTCGAGTGCGAGCCCCAAGTCAGGTCGTACATCTGGCACAGCTGCGCCACGCGCACCGAGCCTTGCAGCGTCCAGAAATGCGGGTCGGCCAGCGGAATGTCCACCGACTGCAGCTGGATGCTGTGCGCCATCTCGCGCCAGTCGGTGGCCACCATGTTGGTGGCGGTCAGCAAACCCGTGGCGCGGCGGAACTCGGCCATGACTTCTCGGCCCGAGAACACGCCTTCTGCACCGCAGGGGTCTTCGGCATAGGCCATGGTGCTGCGGTGGTCACGCAAGAGGCGGATCGCATCTTTGAGCAGCCAGCCGCCATTGGGGTCCAGCGTGATGCGCGCCTTGGGAAAGCGCTCGTGCAAAGCCACCACGGCTTCGACTTCTTCCTCGCCGCGCAGCACGCCGCCTTTGAGCTTGAAGTCCTGAAAACCATAGCGGGCCTGAGCCGCTTCGGCCAGGCGCACCACGGCATCGGCGGTCATGGCTTTTTCATGGCGCAAGCGCAGCCAGTCGTCAGCCTGATTTGGCTCGCTGCGGTAAGGCAGGTCGGTTTGCTGGCGGTCGCCCACATAAAACAGATAGCCCAGCATCTGCACCCGGCTGCGTTGCTGGCCCTCGCCCAGCAGGGCGCACACGGGCACGTTCAGGTGCTGGCCCAGCAGGTCTAGCAGGGCGCTTTCTACCGCCGTGACGGCGTGGATGGTGATGCGCAGGTCGAAAGTTTGCTGGCCCCGGCCACCGCTGTCGCGGTCGGCAAACTGCTGGCGCATGGCCTGCAGCATGGCGTTGTAGTGGCCAATCGGCTGGCCTTCGACCAGTGGGCGCGCGTCATCCAGGGTCTGGCGGATTTTTTCGCCGCCGGGCACTTCCCCCAGACCGGTGTGCCCGGACGAGTCGGTCAGGATGACGATGTTGCGGGTGAAGAAGGGGCCGTGGGCGCCGCTGAGGTTCATCAGCATGCCGTCGTGGCCCGCCACGGGGATCACCTGCATGCGGGTGACGACAGGGGTGGAGGAGGGCTGGGACATGGAGGGTAGAGCTGTTAATTTGACAGACATCGTACAACCTAAACCCGCATGGGGTGATGCGTGTTAACCCTTGTCGGTGTCTTCAGTGGTGGCTGGAAGCGCCTTTTTTGTGCCGGTCGCGGCTGTTGGACAGGTGGGTGCGCATGGCGGCCCGTGCGGACTCGGCGTCTTGCGCGGCAATGGCGTTCAGGATGTTTTCGTGCTCTTGGTGTACGCGCCGCAAATAGGCCAGTCGCGTGGCATCCAGTGCGGGTGCGGTCTCCAGCCGTGCGCGGGGAATCGACTGCGATCCCAGCGAATTCATCATGTCGGCGAAGTGGCTGTTTTGGGTGGCGCGGGCAATTTCGTGGTGGAACTGAAAGTCTGCGGCAATGGCGTCGCGGCCTTCTTCGATGGCACTGGAGAACGCGCTCATGGCCTCTTGCATGACGCGCAAATTGACGTCGTTGCGCCGCACAGCGGCCAGGGCTGCGGCTTCGGTCTCGATGCTGATGCGCAACTCCAGCAGGGCGATCACATCGCGCAAGGTGCCCAACTGGCTGGGGTTGACGCGAAAAGAGGGCGACTCCGATTGCGTCAGCACAAAGGTGCCGATGCCGTGGCGCGTTTCCACCAGACCGGCGGCTTGCAGTTTGGAAATCGCTTCGCGCACCACGGTGCGGCTCACGCCAAAGCGTTCCATGATGGCGGCTTCGGTGGGCAGTTTTTGGCCGCTGCCCAAAGTGCCTTTCTGGATTTCGGCGCTCAACTGATCGACCAGCTCAAACGTGAGGCCGCGCGATTTGCGTTTTTCGGGGACGGCTTGTGGGGTGTTCATCGGGTAAATACGCATTCCAGTTTGGACAGGGGGCTCTCACAATTAACTTGTACGACAACTGATCACATCGAGATCTTGAGGGCAATGTATCAGAACATCGCCGCCACTTGCACCTTTTTTTCATGAACCCATACGAGCTCATCGCCGATACACAAGACCGCGTAGGAGAGTCCCCCGTGTGGGATGTGCGCAACCATCGCTTGTGGTGGGTGGACATCGAAGGCCTTTTCATCCGCTGCATCGAGCCCGGTACGTCTGCGCCTGTGCGGTCCTGGCGCATGCCTGAGCGTGTAGGGTGCATCGCGCTCACGGCGGTGCAGGGGCAATTGATCGCCGCCATGGAAACCGGCATCGCCCGCGTCACGCTGCACGAGGGTGGGCAGGTGGACATCGATGGGCTGGCCGACATCCAACACCCCGCCTCTGGCATGCGTTTCAACGATGGGCGCTGTGATGCCAGTGGCCGCTTGTGGGTGGGCACCATGGTGATGGACATGTCTTTGGCCTCGCCACTTGGCGGTCTGTATTGCCTGGACGAGCGGGGCCTCACAGGCCCGCACGTCACCGGCTTGCTCACACCCAATGGCTTGGGGCTCAGCCCCGATGGGCGCACCTTGTATTTATCGGACTCGCACCCCAAGGTGCAAAAAGTCTGGGCCTTTGATCTGGACGCCGCAAGCGGCCGCTTGAGCAATCGCCGCTTGTTTGTGGACATGAACGATTGGCCGGGCCGCCCCGACGGTGCGGCGGTCGATGCGCGAGGGCATTACTGGATCTGTGGCAACGACGCCGGGCAGATCCACGATTTCGATGCCCAAGGCCAGTGGTGCCAATCGCTCACCGTGCCCATGCCCAAACCGTCCATGTGCGCCTTTGGCGGGGCCGATCTGGACCAACTGTTGGTGACCTCGATCATTCCTGCACAAACCACACAAGCCACAGAAACCACGCGTGGCCGCAGTGGCGCTGTCATTGCTTTACAGCCGGGCGTGCGTGGTTTGCCTGAGCCTGTGTTTTCCTGTTTTCCCGCAAGTGTGTGATGGTGTTTTGAAAACTTTTAACCCTGGAGACAACAACATGAAACTCAAGCAATCCCTGATGGCGATCTCTGCTGCGCTGGCCTTGTCTGCGCAAGCCACCGAGTTCCGTTCGGCCGACATCCACAACTCAGACGACTACCCCACCGTGGTCGCGGTCAAGCACATGAGCACCGTGCTGGAGAAGCTGTCCGGCGGCAAACACAAGATCAAGGTCTTCAACAAAGGCGCCTTGGGTTCCGAGAAAGAAACCATCGACCAGGTGAAGATCGGTGCACTCGATCTGGTGCGGGTGAACGTGGCTCCCATGAACGGCATCTGCCCCATGACCATGGTGCCCACCATGCCGTTCCTGTTCCGCTCGGTCGATCACATGCGCCATTCTCTGGACGGTCCCGTGGGTGCCGAGATCCTCAAGAGCTGCGAGTCGGTGGGTTACGTGGGTTTGGCCTTTTATGACAGCGGCGCACGTTCGATCTACGCCAAGAAAGCCATCAAGACCGTGGCCGATGCCAAGGGCCTGAAGATCCGTGTGCAGCAGTCCGACCTGTGGGTGGCTCTGGTCAGCGCCATGGGCGCCAACGCCACGCCCATGCCTTATGGCGAGGTCTACACCGGCCTCAAAACCGGTTTGATCGACGCTGCTGAAAACAACATCCCCTCGTTTGACACCGCCAAACACGTGGAAGCCGTCAAGGTCTATTCCAAGACCGAGCACTCCATGGCGCCTGAAATTTTGGTGATGTCCAAAGTGGTGTGGGACAAGTTGCCAGCCAATGAGCAAGCCATGATCCGCCAGGCGGCCAAAGAGTCGGTGGCGGTGGAGCGCAAGGCCTGGGACGAAGCCGAAAGCAAATCGCTGGCCAATGTGAAGGCCGCAGGTGCCGAGATCGTCGAAGTGGACAAGAAGTCTTTTCAGGCCGTGATGGGTCCGGTGTACGACAAGTTCATGACCACGCCTGAAATGAAGCGCGCGATCAAAGCCATCCAAGACACCAAGTAATCACGTCATTGGCCTTCCTGATGCCCCCGGTGCAGAGCCGGGGGCTGGAGCTTTTCATGTTCACCAAATTTTGTGCAACCGTCTCCAAGCTCTGCCTGGTGCTGGCAGTCATCGGCCTGATCGCCGTCATCCTGTGCGTGCAGTGGCAGGTCATTGGCCGCTATGTGCTCAACGACACGCCGACCTGGGCCGAAGCCCTGGCCATGCTGATCGTGTTGTTTGTCACCGCCTTTGGCCTGGCCGTGGGCGTGCGCGATGCGGGCCACATTGGTCTGGAGTCTCTGGTGGTCTTGTTGCCCGAAAAATGGCAGCACCGCATCGAGGTGCTGATCCATGCGCTGGTGGGCCTGTTCGGCTTTTTGATGGTGCAGGGCGGCTGGCTTTGGGCCAGTGCCAAGTGGGGCGAGAAAAAGCCCATGCTGCCGGTGCCAGACGGCATCGACTACGTGCCGGTGATCATCGCGGGCGCTTTGATTTTGTTGTTCTCCATCGAGCACATCGTGGCCTTGCTGCGCGGTGAAGTGGTTGAGCCTGTCTGGGAATAAGCACATGGAACTCACAGTCCTCGCACTGAGCTTCACGCTCCTCTTGATTCTGGGCGTGCCGGTGGCCTTTGCCATTGGCCTGTCCTCGGTGGCCACCATCCTTGTGGCCGGTTTGCCCGTGGCCATGGTGTTTCAGAAAATGGTCGGGGGCATGCAGGTGTTCTCCTTCCTGGCCATTCCGTTTTTTGTGTTTGCCGGTGAGCTGATGCTCTACGGCGGCATTGCCGACCGCATCGTGCGCTTTGCCAACAGCCTGGTGGGTCATGTGCGTGGCGGCCTGGGCATGAGCAACGTGATCGGTTGCACCATCTTTGGCGGGGTGGCGGGCTCGCCGCTGGCCGATGTGTCGGCCATGGGCTCGGTCATGATCCCGCTCATGAAGAAGGAAGGCTACGACGCCGACTATGCGGTGAACGTGACCACGCACGCTGCGCTGGTGGGCGCCATCATGCCGACCTCGCACAACATGATCATCTTCACGCTGGCAGCTTCTGGCCTGGCCTCGGTGAGCGTGCTGGGTTTGATTCTGGCGGGGCTGGTGCCCGCCATCATCTTGACGCTGTGCAACCTGGGCGCAGCCTATTGGGTGGCGGTGCGCCGTGGTTACCCGATCCACGGCAACTTCCCCGGCTGGCTCGAAGTGTTCAAGGCCTTTGGTGCGGCATTGCCGGGCCTGTTTGTGGTGGTCATCATTTTGGGCGGCATCTTGTCGGGGGCCTTCACGGCCACCGAGTCGGCGTCCATTGCCGTGGCTTGGGCGCTGTTTGTGACCGTGATCGTGTACCGCACGCTGACGCTGCACAACTTCCTCAAAGCCTGTGCCAAGGCCTGCAAGACCACCGGTGTGGTGCTGCTCTTGATCGGCATCTCCAACGCCTTCGGTTATTTCATGGCGCTGTATGAAGTGCCGCAGATGACCGGCGCCTTGATGCAAAAAGTCAGCAGCGAGCCTTGGGTCATCTTCTTGATGATCAACATCTTGCTGTTCATTCTGGGCACCTTCCTGGACATGGCTGCGACCATTCTGATCTGCACCCCGATCTTCATGCCGATCGCCATGCACTTCGGCATGGACCCGATGCAGTTCGGCATCATGCTGCTGATCAACTGCGCCTTGGGTTTGAACACGCCACCTGTGGGTTCGGTGCAGTTTGTGGGCTGTGCCATTGGCGGTATTTCGGTGGGACAGGTCATGCGCACCATTGCACCGTTTTATGGTGCATTGACCGTGGCCATGCTGCTGGTGACCTATGTGCCGCAGTTCACGCTGTGGCTGCCGAATTTGCTCAAGTGAAAAAGACCTGCTCATGAGTTCTACCCGGGCACCACTGGCGATCCGCATGCATGCGGCCGACAATGTGGCCATCATTGCCAACGACGGCGGTTTGCCTGCAGGCACCGTCATGCCCGCAGGCGTGGCCGAAGGCTTGGTCTTGCGCGACAAGGTGCCCCAGGGCCACAAGGTGGCACTGACCGATCTGAGCGCAGGCCAGGCCGTCGTTCGCTACAACGTGCCGGTGGGTTATGCGCGTGAAGCCATCCCGGCGGGCAGCTGGGTGCACGAGCGTTTGCTGGACATTCCGCCAGCGCGTGAACTGCAAGGCTTGCCCATGGCCACCGTGCAACCTGCGCCGCAAGCCCCGCTGGAGGGCTTCACCTTTGAAGGCTATGTCAATGCCGATGGCTCGGTGGGCACACGCAACTTGCTGGCCATCACCACCACAGTGCAGTGTGTGGCCGGTGTGGTCAAAGTGGCGGTGGAGCGCATCGAGCGCGAGTTGCTGCCGCTGTTTCCGAATGTCGATGGCGTGGTGGGCCTGGAGCACAGCTATGGCTGCGGCGTGGCGATTGATGCGCCCGGCGCCGAGATCCCGATCCGCACCCTGCGCCACATCAGCCTGAACCCCAACTTTGGTGGCGAGGTGATGGTGGTCAGCCTGGGCTGCGAAAAGCTGCAACCCGCCCGCTTGCTGCCACCGGGCAGTTTTCCGATCCACGATGCGCGAGAGAAAGACCAAGGCCCTGACTTGGTGTGCCTGCAAGACGATGCACACGTGGGCTTCATGTCCATGATCGAGCACATTGTGCAAAGCGCCCGTCCGCACCTGGAGCGGCTGAACGCTCGCCGCCGTCAGACCGTGCCCGCCAGTGCACTGGTGGTGGGGGTGCAGTGTGGTGGCAGCGATGCCTTCTCGGGCGTGACCGCCAACCCAGCCGTGGGCTACATGGCCGACCTGGTTGTGCGGGCCGGTGGCACGGTGATGTTTTCAGAAAACACTGAAGTGCGCGATGCGGTGGAGCAACTCACCAGCCGCGCCGCCACGCCGCAGGTGGCCGAAGACATCGTGCGCGAGCTGGGTTGGTACGACCAATATTTGGACCGTGGCCGCGTGGACCGCACGGCCAACACCACGCCGGGCAACAAGGCGGGTGGCTTGTCCAACATCGCTGAAAAAGCCATGGGCTCGATCATCAAGAGCGGCAGCTCGGCGATTGCCAGCGTGCTGGCGCCGGGCGACAAACTCAAGGCCAATCAAAAAGGTTTGGTCTTTGCCGCCACGCCTGCCAGCGATTTCATCTGCGGCACCTTGCAGCTGGCCGCAGGCATGAACGTGCATGTGTTCACCACCGGGCGCGGCACGCCCTATGGCTTGCAGGCCTGCCCCGTGGTCAAGGTCGCCACGCGCACCGACCTGGCCCGCCGATGGCACGACCTGATGGACATGAACGCCGGGCGCATTGCCGACGGCGAGATCACCATCGAAGAAGCCGGATGGGAACTGTTTCGCATGATGCTGGACGTGGCCAGCGGTCGCCAAACCTGGGCCGAGCAGTGGAAGCTGCACAACGCGCTGGTGCTGTTCAACCCTGCGCCCATCACCTGAAAAAACCAAAGACATCGAGGAGACAGAACATGACCCAACGCCGTCAATTCATCCAGTCCGCCGTGGCCTGCGCCGCAAGCCTTGTGGCCCCTGTGGCCTTCAGTCAGACGGCCCCTTGGCCTTCCAAGCCCATCAACTACCTGGTCGCCTTTCCGGCCGGTGGCACCACCGACATCCTGGCCCGTGTGGTTTCGCAAAAACTGGGCCCAGCGCTGGGCACCACACTCGTCATTGAAAACAAAGGTGGCGCTGGCGGCAGCGTGGGCTCCGAGATCGCGGCCCGCGCCCCGGCAGACGGCTACAACCTCTTGGGCGGCACCATCAGCTCGCACGCCATCAACGTGAGCCTGTACCCCAAGCTGGGCTATGACCCGCTCAAATCGTTCACGCCGGTGTACCTGTACGGCACCAACCCGGTGGTGTTGGTGGTGGCGGCCAACAGCCCCTACAAAACACTCAAAGACCTGCTGACGGCGGCCAAAGCCAACCCCGGCAAGTTGTCCGGTGCATCGGCGGGCAACGGCACATCGCAACATCTGGCGCAAGAGTTGTTGGCCTTCAAGGCGGGCGTCAAATTCACCCACGTGCCCTACAAAGGCAGTGCGCCCGCCATCCAAGACGTGATGAGCGGTCAGGTGGACTTCATGTTCGACACCACCGTGGTGGCCGGTGCCCATATCCAGAGCGGCAAGCTGCGTGCGTTGGCCGTGACCTCGGCCAAGCGCTTGAGCGATGCGCTGACCGATGTGCCCACCGTGGCTGAATCGGGCTGGCCCGGCACGCAAGGTTTTGAGGTGGTGTCCTGGCAAGCGCTGTTTGCCCCCGCAGGCACACCCAAGCCCATCGTGGACAAACTGCACGCCGAGATTTTGAAAATCATCCAGACGCCTGAAATGCAAGAGCGCATCAAGGGCCTGGGCATGCAGCCTTCAACGCTGACGCCAGAGCAGGTGCAAGCCTTTCAGAAAGCCGAGATCGACAAGTGGGCGCAGGTCATCAAGGCGGCGAACATCAAGCTGGACTGATCACCAGCGCCGCCGAGCGCAACGCAGCCGCAACGCCCACCTGCCCTCGGAGCAGGTGGGCTTTTTTGCATCAGCTGGGTCGCTTCATCTGGCATGAAGTGGGTTGGGCGCTGATGTAGGAGTCCCAAGTCACTTCGGTGCGGAAGCCGTAGCCGGTGTTCTCGGCGTCGTACTTCACACCCTTGCTGCCTTTTTTGGCCCAGATGCCCAGGTACAGCGGCGCTTCGAGCTGGTGGTCGCTCTTGCGCATCTTGACCTCACCGATGGGGCTCTTGTAGCTCATGCCTTCCAGGGCGAAGGCCACTTTCTTGGCGTCGGTGGATTGGGCTTTGCGCATGGCCTCGCGCAACATGTTCATGGTGTTCCAGTGGGCAGCAAAGATGAAGTCCTCGTTGTACTTCTTCTTGTAGTCCACATAGATTTTTTCCAGCTCGGGCGTGGGGGCGTTGTGCACCCAATTCCAGATCACGCCCACCTTGCCGTCGCCCCAGGCGCCCAGTTGCCCGGGGGTGCCGGGGTTGTTGGCGTTCAGGGTGAAGTAGTTGATGTTCAGGCCAAAGTCACGCGCCGACTTGAACATCAGCGTCAGGTCACTGCCCCAGTTGGAGGTGATCACCGTGTCGGCGCCCGAAGCGGCGATCTTGGCCACATACGAGGCAAAGTCACGCGTCTGGGCAATCGGGATGAAGTCGTCGCCCACGATCTGGATGTCGGGCCGCTTGCGGGCCAGGTACTCCTTGGCGGCTTTGGACACTTGCCTTCCGTGCGTGTAGTCCTGGTTGATCAGGTACACCTTCTTGATGTCCTTGCGGCCTTGCATGTAGGTGGACAGTGCCTCCATCTTCATCTCGCTGGAGGGGTAAAAACGAAAGTGCCAGAAGCTGCAGCGTTCATTCGTCAGCAGCGGGTCCATGGCGGCGTAGTTGAGGTAGACCGTGGCGCGATCGGGTTCACGCTCGGCCAGTTTGTTGAGCGCGTCCACCAGCGCCAGTGCCACGCCCGAGCCACCGCCTTGCGTGATGAAGCGGATGCCGCGGTCGTTGGCCGCTTTCAGGGCGTTCAGGCTTTCCTGGGGCGAGCCCTTGTTGTCGAAATCGACGATCTCGAATTGCGGGTCTTTGGGACCGGCCTTGGCGTTGAGCTGGATCACCACCTCGCGCAGCTGCTTGAGCGAGCTTTGGCCGGTGAGGGCAAAGGGGCCCGAGAGCAGATCGACAAAGCCGACCTTCACCGTCTCGGCGGCCTGGCTGCTCATGCTGGCGGCCAGGGTGGCCGCGCACAGCGACCACTTCAGCCAAGTTTGAATCTGAGGATATCGCTTCACGTTTTGTCTCCTGGTGTGTATCGGCATGACGGACTCAATTGGCCGATCTTCGTTTGAAATACCCTGAAGCAACAGGGGCTCAAGCATGATCGCAAACAGCGGCCTGCGGCACTGTCTCTTAGGTGCGGCAGTGCGCCTGTGCTGCTGTTACGGTTTGGTTTTTGGAGTGCAAGCCATGCAAAAAAGACTGTTCAACGCGATCGTGCCCGCATTGCTGGCACTGGCGGCTTTGCCCGTGTCCGCCCAAACCCCATACCCCGCCAAGCCCATCAAGATCGTGGTGCCTTTCCCGGCAGGCGGCACGTCGGATGTGCTGGCCCGCATCCTGGGGCAGAAGATGACCGAAAGCTGGGGCCAGCCGGTGGTGATCGAGAACAAACCCGGATCGAGCGGCAACCTGGGCGCCGACGCGGTGGCCAAGGCTGCACCCGATGGCCACACCCTGGTGCTGATGGACGTGGGCAACCTGGTCATCAGTCCGGCCTTGTTCAAGCTGCCCTTCAACGTGGCCAACGACTTTGCGCCTGTGGCCATGGTGGCGTATTCACCGCACCTGCTGGCCGTGAGCACCAAGGTGCCCGCCAACACGCCCGCTGAATTGGTGGCCTACGCCAAAGCGCAAAAGGGCAAGCTCAACTATGCGGTGGCCGCAGGCATGGGCAGCGCCTCGCACCTGGCGGGCGTCATGTACGCGCAGCGCAGCGGCATCGAGTGGGGCTACGTGCCCTACAAAGGCGGCGCACAAGCCATCACCGATTTGATCGGCGGCCAGGTCGACGTCATGTTCAACGGCATGGTCGCCACCTACCCGCATGTGAAGGCGGGCAAGATCAAATTGATCGCCATATCCAGTGCCAAACGCAACGCACAAATGCCCGACACCCCCACCGTGGCCGAAAGCCTGCCGGGCTTTTTGACGGGCAGTTTTCAGGGCCTGCTGGCCCCGGCGGGCACACCCAAAGCGGTGATCGACAAACTGCACGCCGAAGTGCAACGCATCACCGCCATGCCCGAAGTGCGCGAACGCCTGACCACGCTGGGCGCAGAGCCTTCAGGCATGAGCCCAGCTGAATTCAGCAATTGGCTCAAGGCAGAGATCCCGGCGATGGCAAAGATCGTGAAGGACGAGAAGATCACGGTGGAGTGAGTGGTGGGTCGTACACGGTTTCTCATGCCAAACAAAAGAGCCCAAAGGTGACTTTGGGCTCTTTGACTTTGTGATCAGCGTGTCGCAAATATGGCCGAACCATAGGCGCGGTCATTGGTGACCACGGCCACAATCAGCTGCCGTCGTCCGTTGGTCAAGATCGAGGTGACCGCGATGCCGCGTCCCGTCAAACCCGATGCAGCACCACATGCCGTGCTGGTGTTGTTGGTCAAGGTCACATCAAACACGTTTTTGCCTGAAGCGCGTGGCGTCACCGTGCCGCTCATGCCGCACCCGTATTGATTGGTGCCCGAGAACGTGCCCACTGAGCTGATGGTGTATGTCGAGGTCGATCCACTCATGTTGGTTCCTGACCAGTTGCCCGAAATGTCAGCCAATGAAGCCGCGGTGTTGTAGTTGTAGGTGGTGCTTCCAGCCGCAGGGGCGACACCAGCAAAACTGACGGATTGCCCATTGGCTGAGACCGTTCCTCGGAACGAAGTGCCAGGCTGATATGTGGCGCTGAGGGTGCCGTTGGTGCTTGTGCCGTTGTAGTAATAGTCTTTGATCGCGCTGGAAGAAAAGCTGCCGCTGCTGGCAGCACCTTGGCCCTGGATCAGTCCGTAAACCAGCAATTGACCGGCTGTCCCGTCTTGTCCATACAGCGTCCAGATTTCATCGTTGTCCAAAACGAGGGTGCTGAAACGGCCAGCCGGAAAGGCCGCAGAGGCAAAACTGCCTGTGTAGATGCCTTGTGCTTCACCTGGAGTCGTTGCCGATGTGGAGCTTCCACCCCCGCTGCCTCCACCTCCGCATGCGGACAAGCTTGCAGCGGCCAAGAGTATTGCGGCTAATTTCAGGCTAGATTGAAGTTTCATGTGATCTCCTTTGGGTTAATCTACGAATTACGTAGAGACATGATACATTCAAATCTACGAAACTCGAAAGGTGATCAAGCCATGCCCACCCAAATTCATCGATGCATCGGTGTTTGCGCGCCGACTGCGTGAGGCGAGGTTGCGCATGGGGATTGCACAAGACAAGTTGGGCGTGAAGATCGGACTGGATGAATCGGTAGCCAGTGCGCGCATCAGCCGATACGAAAGCGGCGTACACGAACCGCCCATCAAGACGGCCAGGGACATCGCTCACGCCTTGGATGTGCCGCTGGGATACCTGTACTGTGACGACGACCGCCTGGCCGAAATCATCCTTGCGGCCAGTGAACTGCCCGCCGATGACCAAGAGCAATTGCTCAAATCATTGAAAGAACGACTTGCGGCCATCAAGGCGGGGGGGGCGGGGTAGGGTAGGTTTAGTTGGGGCTGCTTGTGACTGGTATGCAGCGATAGCTGTCAACGACGTATGCCGCTTAACTGACTGCCCTCGGCCAATTGCGGTCATAAGCACAACGACTGCGATATGAATAGATTGACGACCTGTCTAGGTACGGGGTGGGCAAAGAACCGACCTCACCCCGTACTGCTGTGCGGATACAGCTCTTTGATACTTAGTTTTTGGGCGCATTAAAAATGTCTGCAGCAACCAACACAGCAGGTTCCTTGCCGTCATTCTTCCACCAGTGGACGGTGTCCACATCGGCAATCATGGCATCTCCTTCCTTGTATTCTTTTGGGGTGTTGTTACGGTATTCAGTTGCGCTACCTTTGACCAGCATTTCAACGGACGGACGATCCTTGTGATCGTGCAATGCAAGCACGCCACCAGGAGCAATGGTGACAAGACGCAGTCGCAACTGGCGATTACCGATTTCTGAGAATTGAGATTGCAGGCTGAGGGCTCCGATCAACTTGACTGCAATGCCTTGATTGGCAGTAGGGGCGAGTTGTGCGACAGCAAGCTGAGCAACCAACGCAGTAACGGCAAGCGCGGCGGCGCTGTAAGTGGCGATTTTCCAAGTCTTCATTGCATAGCCCTCATATAAAAAAGTTAGATAGTTCCATAAGAACGTGACCTTTTGATGACGCCGCTTGGCATAAATATTGGTCACGTCTAGATGTCTGTAATCGGCCTAAAGTAGCCAAATAGAACCCGATGAGCAGTGGCCGCTATGGGTTGGCACAATTCCTGACCCAATGATCTTGATATCCACGGGTAGTTCATGGTTATTTGCAAATGATAACGATTCGCATTTATACTTAAAGCACTTCTCCACATCCAGCAAGTTGCAAAGCAACGCTAATTTCATGAACAAATCATTCACCTACGCAGCAATCATTGGGGTGTTGCTGACCCCACTGGCACACGCAGCCGACAATGAGGTGGTCTTGACGATCAAGAACCACCAGTTCGCTCCAGTTGAAATCAAGGTGCCAGCTAACCAGCGCATTAAGCTCAATGTCCATAACCAGGACAACACCCCCGAAGAATTCGAGAGCCATTCACTCAACCGCGAAAAGCTGATTCCAGCCGGTACCAAGGCGGTGATCTACATCGGCCCCCTCAAACCGGGTCGCTACGATTTCTTTGGTGAATTCAATCCGTCCACGGCCAAGGGCGTGGTCATTGCGGAATAAGGCTGAACCATGTTTGGAACCGGTTTGATCGTTTTCAGAGAAACGTTGGAAGCAGCGTTGTTTGTCGGCATCGTTGCTGCCGCCACGCAATCTGTTGCAAACCGCACCCGCTGGTTGGCACTGGGGGCTGCTCTGGGTGTGCTGGGCTCGCTGTTGCTGGCGGCCGCCATGGAGCAAATCAGCAGCTGGGCCAACGGTGTCGGGCAAGACTTGGTGACTGTGGCCATACTGGGTTTTGCCTTGCTCATGCTGGCATGGCACACCATTTGGGTGAGCAGTCATGCACGGGAAATGACCCAGGATGCGCGACGGCTAGGTAGCAATGCCGCAGAGGGAGCTGGCTCCTTATGGGCTGTTGCTCTTGCAGTGGCTATGACGGTACTCCGTGAAGGTGCTGAAACGGTGCTTTTCGTGGCGGGGCTTGTTTCAGGAGGCACCGAGGGGGCTGGCTCCGTGATGCTCAGTGCTGTCATCGGACTCATGCTGGGTGTCGCAGTCGGGTGGTTGATCTACACCGGTCTTGGCAAAGTTCAGCCCCGACGCCTCTTTGGCATCACCAATGTGCTCATCTTGTTGTTGGCAGGAAGTCTTGCCAGCCAACTGGCCCGGACCCTTCAACAAGCAGACTGGCTGCATTGGCTAAGCGATAACGCTTGGGACAGTTCGTCACTGCTATCGAATGACAGTCTGCTGGGCATGCTTTTGCATGGGGTGGTTGGGTATGACGCCAGCCCCAGCCAGCTGCAGGTGCTGTTTTATCTGCTCACCTCGGTGCTGATTGGATGGTCAGCACGGCAAATTCGCCTGCGTTCAACTCGCGCTTGAGCAGGCTATTTCTCTCTCTTACTCCCTCAAGGAAAATCATGTTCAGGAAAAAGGCCATTCCGGCCATGGCAGCGCTTTGCCTTTTTGCAGGTACACAAGCCCACGCAGGCCCTAACGATTACATCCGCACCCCCACGGTGGAATACGGTGAGCGAGAAATCGACTTCAAGTCCGGCGTTCAAAAAAACCGCGATGGCAGCACTGCATCTGCCAATTCGATTGGCTTTGGCTTCACACCCACCAGCTGGTGGTTCACCGAGGTCTATGCCAAGTACGCCAAGCCGGTAGGTGAGTCAAACAGCTTTGATGCGTGGGAATGGGAAAACCGCTTTCAGCTCACAGAGTCAGGCAAGTATCCGGTTGACGTCGGTTTTCTGCTGGAAGTTGAACGGCCCAAAGACCGGACCGAAGGCTATGAAATCACTTATGGGCCGATGTTCCAGGCTGAATGGGGCAAGCTGCAAGGCAACTTCAACGCATTCATTCAAAAGCATGTCCGGGCTAATGCCGCTTTCGATACCGAACTGCTCTATCAGCTGCAGTTGAAATACCGCAACAGCGAGCAGCTTGAGTGGGGCGTCCAAGGCTTTGGCAATGCAGGCCGTTGGAACCAATGGAATGCAAGCGGGCAACAAGAGTTCAAGATTGGCCCAGCATTGTTTGGCAAAGTCAGAACCGGCACCAAAGCCGCGATCAAATGGAACGCAGGTCTGCTGGCCGGTACGACCAACGTCACGCCTAAAACGACGCTGCGCTTTCAAGCGGAATACGAGTTTTGATTTCTAAACTCTGACAAACAGCATGGGCGGGTGCTGTGTCGAGTGACTTGAGTGAAGTTGCTTGGTCGAATCAACTGAAAAAAGCAAAAGCAGTCAGCCAAACAGCACCTCTGAATGCCCGCGAAGGAGCGTATCAAGCCCTTCGCTGACTGTCAGTTATGCAGCAATTCTGTTGAAAAACTCCCGATTTTTTAGAAATTGACCTGTGGCTTGCGTATGCTTCTGCGTAGACGGAGGTGCAAGCCATGATGGGTCAAACGGCGAACCAAGATCAGCTCTTTTATGAGTTCA
>Ga0213920_1000211_pt1 | contig 55146 bp, 50 predicted proteins | sample McNCre1117MG_FD_161054 | JGI IMG/M metagenome (GOLD analysis project Ga0213920, IMG submission 161054) | Freshwater microbial communities from McNutts Creek, Athens, Georgia, United States - 11-17 MG | ecosystem: Environmental > Aquatic > Freshwater > Creek | place: USA: Georgia | collected...
CTTCACCCGCTTCGCCTGTTTCCAAGTTGCCCAAGCAACCCAATTCGCCTTCGACCGACACGCCCACTTTGTGCGCCATGGCCACCACTTGTTGGGTGACTTGCACGTTGTACTCAAAGCTAGAAGGTGTTTTGCCGTCTTCCATCAACGAGCCGTCCATCATGACGGAACCAAAGCCCAGGTCAATCGCACCTTGGCAAACCTTGGGCGATGTGCCGTGGTCTTGGTGCATGACCAAAGGAATGTGTGGGTAGGCTTCGGTGGCGGCTTGAATCAAATGCTTGATGAACGGCTCACCCGCATATTTGCGCGCGCCAGCGCTGGCTTGCAAGATGACGGGCGCGCCCACGGCGTCGGCCGCCATCATCACGGCTTGCACTTGCTCCAAGTTGTTGACGTTGAAAGCTGGAATGCCGTAACCGTGCTCTGCAGCGTGGTCCAGAAGTTCGCGCATCGATACGAGTGCCATGGGGAATCCTCAAAATTAAAAACTTGTGTAACTGCTGACAATTTTAAAGGCCGCAGCTTCGCATCCAACTGACAGGCGCAAAAGCCCGTCAGCTGTGCATATGGGCATTGGTTTGCTTTAACGAACTTCGCAAATACGCAGCATGTTGGTGCCGCCGGGCGTGCCCATCGGGTCACCACAGGTGATGGCGTACACATCGCCGGTGTCCACGATTTCGCGCAGTTTCAGATGCGCTTCAGCTTGCGCCAAAGCTGTGTCGCGATCCGCGCTGGTATCCATCAACAAAGGACGCACGTTACGGAACAAGGCCATGCGGCGTTGCGAGGCAACCTTGGTGGTCACCGCGTAAATAGGAATGTGAATGCGATGGCGGCTCATCCACAGTGCGGTAGAGCCCGACTCGGTCAAGGCCACGATGGCTTTGGCGCCCAAGTGGTGCGCGGTGAACAAAGCGCCCATCGCAATGGTTTGGTCAATGCGCGTGAAGGTTTGGCCTTTGAAATCGGCGTCCAACTCCACATCTTCAGCGGCCTCAGCGGCGGCACAAATTTTGGACATTTCTTCCACCGTTTCCAGCGGGTATTTGCCTGCTGCTGTTTCAGCGCTGAGCATCACGGCATCTGTGCCATCGATCACGGCGTTGGCCACGTCACTCACCTCGGCGCGGGTGGGCACGGGGTTGGTGATCATGCTTTCCATCATTTGCGTGGCGGTGATCACCACTTTGTCGTGCTGACGCGCGAGCTTGATCATGCGTTTTTGCAGCGCAGGCACTGCGGCATTGCCCACCTCCACGGCCAAGTCGCCACGCGCCACCATGATGCCGTCGCTGGCGCGCAAAATTTCGTCCAGCAACGGGATGGCTTCTGCGCGTTCAATCTTGGCAATCAAGCCCGGCTTGTGTTTGTATTCAGCGCCTGCCACGTTGGCCAGTTGGCGTGCCATTTCCATGTCGGTGGCGTTCTTAGGAAAGCTCACGGCCACATAGTCAGCTTGGAAGCTCATCGCGGTTTTGATGTCTTCCATGTCTTTGCCGGTCAGGGCTGGCGCAGTCAGGCCACCGCCTTGTTTGTTGATGCCTTTGTTGTTGGACAACTCGCCCCCCACTTTGACGGTGGTGTGCACTTGCTCGCCACGTACGGCTTCGACGGTCAACACAATCAAACCGTCGTTGAGCAACAACAAGTCGCCAGGCTTCACATCGCGAGGCAGCTCTTTGTAGTCCAGGCCCACGCCTTGCAAATCACCGGGCTCGGTGCGTGAAGCGTCGAGCACGAACTTGGCGCCGTTCTCGAGCATGACCTTGCCATCTACAAACTTGCCAACGCGAATTTTTGGACCTTGCAAATCGGCCATGATGGCCACTTCGCGACCTGCGCGGGCGGCGGCTTCGCGCACCAAACGGGCGCGGTCGATGTGGTCTTGGGCTTTGCCGTGGCTGAAGTTCAAGCGAACCACATTCACGCCAGCGCGAATCATGGCTTCAAGCAACGCTGGGTCGCTGGAAGCGGGGCCTAAAGTGGCAACAATTTTGGTAGCGTGACGGGCCATGTGCGTGTCTCCTGTTGGTTTTAGTTTGCTTCATTCTTACATGTTTAAAACCCGTATTCGCGTTGGTTTTCAGCACACAAACCCTTGTAAACGCACGCTTTATGTCTCCTTTACGCGCCATAGCCTTTGCTCGGCAACGGGTAAACACCCGTTATTTTGGCTTCTGCGGCGATAATCGTGAGAGTATTTGATGCAAATCAGTGCACATCTGCACCGGCCACCTAAGATTCATTTCCTATGACCACACATATCCAACCTATCCTCCCCGGCGAACCCATGCCACACCGCAAAGTCATGCGCGAGTGGCTGATTCCATTGGCTGAGCGCACCACCATGCTCGCTGTTCTGATGCTCGTCGTTGACCTCGTGCTGTGGGCCGCCCTCATGACCGGTACGGTTTTGTTTGAATCTTGGTGGGCCAAGCTCTTGAGCGGCTGCGCAGCAGGTTTCGTGATTGGCCGCTTGTTCATCATCGGCCACGACGCTTGCCACCAAAGCCTCACACCACACCGCAACCTCAACAAGTGGTTGGGCCGCATTGCGTTCTTGCCTTCGTTGACCGCCTACAGCTTGTGGGACATCGGTCACAACGTGGTGCACCACGGTTACACCAACCTCAAAAACTTTGACTTCGTGTGGGCCCCATACACCCCTGAAGAATTCGCAGCCTTGAGCAAGTGGGAACAACTCAAAGACCGCGTGTACCGCAGTGGCTGGGCGCCTGGCCTGTACTACATGATCGAAATCTGGTGGAACAAGATGGTCTTCCCCAATGAGAAGAACATGCCTACACGTCGCCCTATCTTCATCAAAGACTGCTTGCTCATCACCGCTTTCGGCGCGGCTTGGGTGGCTGCCATGGTGTGGGCTGCGATTGCCACTGAACAAACCATCGGCTACATCTTGTTGATGGGCTTTGTGGTGCCCTTCTTCTTCTGGGTGACCATGATTGGTTTCGTGGTGTACGTGCACCACACCCATGTGGACGTGTCATGGCACGAAGAACGCACAGGCTGGTCCAAGGCTTCGCCTTTTGTGTCCACCACTGTGCACTTGACCTTCCCCTTCAACATCGGCGCGTTGATGCACCACATCATGGAGCACACCGCCCACCACTTGGACATGAGCATCCCTCTGTACAAGCTGAAGCAAGCGCAAAGCAAACTCGAAGAGTTGCTGCCAGAACGCATCATCGTTCAGCCCTTCTCTTGGAGCTGGTATGTGCAAACCGCCCGCGATTGCAAACTGTATGACTTCAAGACCGACAGCTGGATGACATACGAGGGCAAGGTCACTAGCCCTCGCGCGATGAAAGCCTAATTGCCAAGCTTCAAAGCCCCGCAAGTTCACAGGAATTTGCGGGGCTTTTTCTTGTACGCTTCACACCCATGAAACGCCTTGCACTTATTTTGCTGTTGCTCGCTTCGGCCGCCGCTCAGGCCATGTGGGTAACCGTCACGCGCAACGAAGTGGCCACCGTCTACATCGACTCCATGTCCATCCAAAAAATGGGCTACAACCGACGCGTGTGGGTGGTCTACGACCTGAATACCCCCGACACAACAGGCCAACAATCGGTCAAGTCCCACATTGACTACGACTGCACCGAAGGCAAATACAAAACCCTCAGCGCCAGCAGCCACCCCAACAAAATGGGCAACGGCCCGCCCATCAAAGCCTTGCCTGTACCCGAGGGCTGGCGACCCATAAGCCAAGACGCGATGAGTCGGCAGTTGTTTTCTTTTGCTTGTGCTTGGTGATTAACCCGCTGCGCGCTTGGTCAAAATTTCAAACGCAGGCAAGGTCTTGCCCTCGAGCACTTCCAAGAAAGCACCACCGCCGGTAGAGATGTAGCCCACTTGCTTTTCAATGCCGTACTTGGCAATGGCAGCCAAGGTGTCGCCACCGCCGGCGATGCTGAACGCGCTCGATTCGGCAATGGCGTGCGCAATGGTTTTGGTACCGTTCTCAAACGCCGCAAATTCAAACACGCCCACAGGACCGTTCCACACAATGGTGCCGGCCTTCATGAGCTGCTCGGCCAACTTGGCTGCGGTCTCTGGGCCGATGTCCAAAATCATGTCGTCGTCGGCCACATCGGTGGCTTTCTTCACGGTAGCCACTGCGTCAGCAGCGAATGTCTTGGCAGTCACCACGTCCGTGGGGATTGGCACTTCTGCGCCGCGTGACTTCATCAACTCGATCACGGCTTTGGCTTCATCCACCAAATCGTGCTCGGCCAAGCTCTTGCCGATATTCAGGCCAGCGGCCAGCATGAAGGTGTTGGCAATGCCACCACCCACAATGAGCTGATCCACGTTGTTTGCCAAGCTCTTGAGAATGGTCAGTTTGGTAGACACCTTGCTGCCTGCCACGATGGCGGCCAATGGGCGCTTGGGGTTGGCTAGGGCTTTGGTGATGGCGTCAATCTCAGCGGCCAACAAGGGGCCTGCGCAGGCCACGGGCGCGTATTGCGCGATGCCGTAGGTGGTGCCTTCGGCGCGGTGCGAGGTGCCAAACGCATCGTGCACAAAAATGTCGCACAACGCGCCCAGCTTGCGAGCCAATTCGTCGTTGTTCTTTTTCTCGCCCTTGTTCACGCGGCAGTTTTCCAACAACACCACATGACCTGGCTCAACGTCCACACCGTCCACCCAATTGGAAATCAGGGGCACGCGGCGGCCCAATAACTCGCTCAAACGCTCGGCCACTGGGGCCAGTGAATCTTCCGGTTTGAATTCGCCTTCGGTGGGGCGGCCCAAGTGCGATGTGACCATCACCGCAGCGCCCACTTCGAGCGCCATGCGAATGGCGGGCACGCTCGCGCGGATGCGTGTGTCTTCGGTGATTTGGCCATCATCGTCTTGCGGCACGTTCAGATCAGCGCGAATGAAAACACGTTTGCCTTTGGCCGAGCCGTTGGCGCACAAATCAGAGAAGCGAATGACGTTCATGGAGGTAAGCGGTAAAGTTAAAAACTACCGCTATTCTAAAAGTTGAATTAACCACGCCCCACGAACGGCATCTTGGTCGCCATCACCGTCATGAACAGCACATTGGCGGTCAGCGGCAACCGCGCCATGGCCATGAAGGTGTCGGTCACGCCCTGCATATCCATGCGAGCTTCGGGCTTCACACTACCGTCAGCCTGCAAAGCGCCAGCGGCAAACTTTTCAGTCATGTCGCTTGCCACGTTGCCAATGTCAATCTGGCCGACCGCAATGTCAAACGCGCGGCCATCGAGCGCAGCCGCTTTGGTCATGCCGGTGATCGCGTGTTTGGTGGCCGTGTAGGCGATCGAGCCGGGGCGCGGCGCGTGCGCCGAAATCGACCCGTTGTTGATGATGCGACCACCCTGTGGGCTCTGATCTTTCATCAACTTGAACGCGTGCGAGAGGCAATAAAACGCGCCATTGAAATTCACATCCACCGAACGACGCCAATCCTCCCCAGTTAAATCGCCGGGCATGGTGGCGGGCAAGAAGATACCGGCGTTGTTGAACAACAAATCCAAGCGGCCGTAGTTCACGCGCACTTGCTCAAACAGCTTGGCCACATCGGTCTCGTTGCTCACATCACAAGGCACGGCCAAAGCGTTACCCGCATGTGCGCCTGCCGCCTGCACAGTGACTTGCAGGGCATCCGCACGACGCCCCACCAGCACCACCTGCCAACCTTCGGCCAACAACGCCAACGCACATGCTTTGCCAATGCCAGAACTGGCGCCTGTGACGATTGCTACTTTGCTCATGGGGATGCTCCTGTGTAATGCCTTGATTGTGAACAAGCTGGCGATCAACTCCAGCGTCTATTGTCTCGTGCGCGAAAGACAGGCGTTGCTGGCGGCGCGCTAAAGTAGCACCCTATGAATCCAATTTTCAACAAAGTCATCCTCTTCACCGACGCCGACGGCTTCGCGCGTTTTCGCGAGGAAACGGTCGAACTCACCGAAGGCAAACCACAAGCGCGTTTGTCGCCCCTCATGCCCAGCGGCGGCATGCAACTGCGTCGAAGCCCTGTGGGGTTTCGCAGCGACTTTCATTGCACCGACAACCCGCAATGGTTGTTTGTGTTGGAAGGTCAGATGGAAATCTTTTTGCAAGACGGCACGTCACGCGTCTTTGGCCCGGGCGAGCACTTTTACTCAGCCGATGTATTGCCCGCAGGTGCCACGTTTGACGCCAAGGTGCACGGCCACTGGAGCCGACAAGTGGGGCCGGACGAACTCGTCACCTTGTTTGTGCGCGGGTAGGCTTACCAGCCAAGGCCCATGTGTAAGGGCAAATACACGGCCATGCCCAACACGATGGTAAGCAACACATTGCGCTTGGCAAAGTAAACCGCCACACCCACCGCTGCAGCAAAGATGCGGGCGTCTTGCCAAGTGGCAATGAGCTCGCCTTGCGTCATCACAATCTCGGGCACCACCACAGCTGATAACGCGGCGATGGGCGCGTATTGCAAGCCGCGCTGCGCCCAGTGGGGCAAGTGCCATTCGGTGTTGCTTAAAAAGAAAAAGCAGCGCGTGACCACGGTGATGATGGCCAGTCCCAGGATGACCCACAGCGTCCATGCGTCGGTCACGTTCAAGTCGGTGCTGCTCATGCCAACCTCTCTTTCGCTGCCTTGAACTGCTCTGCCATCAAGCATGCGAACACCGCCATGAGAATGGCCAACACGATGTTGAGTTTCAAAGGCAAGGCATACGCCAGCACCGCCGCAATGCCTGCGACGATGGCCGACAACACGCGCAAACGCGAGCTGGCCAACGAGCATTGAATGCCCAACAAGCACAAGATGCCCGCAAAGCCCAAGCCCCACGAAGTAGGAATGGCATTGGCCAAAGCAATGCCCAACAAGCTGCACGAAATCCAACTGGTCCAGTTGGCAAAACTCAAACCGGCCAAGTAGGCTTCTTGCGTGAGGCGCAGTTCGTCAGTGTTGGCAGGGTGCGCGAAGCGGCGGGTGAACAACACATAGGTGGGGTCCGTGTTGAAGTAGCCCGTCACGATGCGCGGCCACCGCGGCAAGTGCATGAGGTAGCCACGCATGTGCAAGCTGAACACCACAAAGCGCAAGTTCACACAAAAGCCCGCGGCCAACACCACCCAAGCAGGTGCGCCCGCCACGATGAGTGGCGTAGCCGCCAACTGCGAGCTACCGGCATACACGACCAGCGTCATGAACACAGCCTCAAACACACTCATGCCCGACTTGACCAAAGCCACGCCGGTCATCAACGCCCACGCAATTTGTCCAAAGGCTTGCGGTGCGAGGTCACGCACGCCGAGTTTGAACTCAGGGTGTTGGTAGAGTTTGCGTTGCCAAAACATCAGCTGGTTTGGTGAGCGCTGTGTGGCTCAAAACATTGGCCAGCGGTGAGCGGGAAGCCACGCAAAAAGTCGGCTGCATTCAAGCGTTTGCCACCTGCGCGTTGCAGCTCGGTCACGCACAACACGCCTTCGCCGCAGGCCACGTGCACGCCATGTTCGTCGGCGCTCAGCACCGTGCCTGCTGGTTTGTGGTGTACGGTGTTTTCTACCGTGGCACGCCACAGTTTGATGACGTCTGCACCCAGCTGCGCTGATGCGGCGGGGAAAGGGTTGAACGCACGCACGCGTCGGCCAATCGTCTCGGCGGGTTGTTGCCAATCCACGGCAGCTTCTGTTTTTTCAATTTTGTGGGCGTAAGTGATGCCTGCTTCGGGCTGCTTCACAGGCTGCAACTTGCCCGCTTGCGCATCGGCCAAAGCACGCACCACCAATGCGCCGCCCATGTCGGCCAAGCGGTCGTGCAAGCTGGCCGTGGTGTCGTCTGCGGCGATGTCAAGCACGTCGGTCAGCAGCATGTCACCCGTGTCGAGGCCTGCATCCATTTGCATGATGACCACACCGGTTTGCGCGTCCCCTGCTTCAATGGCGCGGTGAATCGGCGCAGCACCACGCCAGCGTGGCAACAGCGATGCATGAATGTTCAGGCAGCCCAAGCGCGGCGCATCCAAGGTCCACTGCGGCAGGATGAGGCCATAAGCGGCCACCACCATCACATCGGCTTTCGCCTCGGCAATGGCCGCTTGTGCCGCAGCTGCGTCGTCTGGGTATTTGCCGTCGAGGCGCAGGCTCAGCGGTTGGGCCACAGGGATGTTGTGTTGCATGGCCAGTTGCTTGACGGCAGAAGCTTGGAGCTTCATGCCGCGACCGGCGGGGCGATCGGGTTGGGTCAACACCAAAGGCACGGTGTGACCAGCGGCCAAAATTTCGGCCAAGGCTTCAGCCGCAAATTCGGGTGTGCCAGCAAAGATGACGCGCAACGAATCACTCATATTGGAAGACGCATTTATTCGTCATCGCGCAGGGCTTTGAGCAATTTGGTTTTGATGCGGTTGCGCTTCAAGGGCGAGAGGTATTCCACAAACACCTTGCCCATCAAGTGGTCGAGTTCGTGCTGAATGCACACGGCCAACAAGCCTTCGGCTTCGATGGTGCGCTCTTTGCCGTGCTCGTCGAGGGCTTTCACCTTCACATGCGTGGCACGTTCGACGCCGTCGTAAATGCCGGGGACCGACAAGCAGCCTTCGTCGCCTTTGACGCGTTCGTCACCCATCCAAGTGATTTCGGGGTTGATGAGCACCATGGGCTCGTCGCGCTCTTCAGAGGTATCAATCACCACCAAGCGCTCGTGCACATCCACTTGCGTGGCGGCCAAGCCGATGCCGTTGGCGTCGTACATGGTTTCCAGCATGTCGGCAATCAGGGTCTTGATGCGCGCGTCAATCTCTTTGACGGGTTTGGCAACCGTGTGGAGCTTGGGGTCGGGGAATCGGAGGATGTCTAACTTAGGCATGGCTTTATTGTAGAAGGCAAGCCTAGAATGAACGCATGCGAAAGTTTTGTCTCCTCATCTGCATCAGCTTGCTCAGCAGCATGTTCCATGCTGTGGCGATGCCTGTTGAGAATTTGCAACCGCCCGCCATTGAAGCCATGGTTGCACACGAACATCACGCTTGCAGCGACGAACCCATCGCATCCTCACCAGCCAACACATGCAAGCTCAACGGCCACTTGTGCTGCTTAGGCATCACAACTGCCGTGCAGCTGGATGTGCGCGCAGCGGTGTATGGCGCAGAGCTATTCAACCCTGTGTTGCACACGCTGGTGCTGCAAGACCACCCCAACAAGCAGTTCAAGCCGCCCAAGCTATTTCTCCAAAGCTAAAACACCCTTGCCCTTTTGTGGGCTGTTGAACTTTGTTTGGAGAAATTTATGAACATGACGCATTACATGGAACTGCTCGCGGTCAACCAACCGTGGAATCTGTTGATTTTCATGGCCATCCCCGTGGTACTGGCCGAGACACTGGCCATCACCGAGCTGTACCTACTTTTCACGCGCAACTTCACGGGTTGGGTGCACAGCCTCAACCGCGCAGCGGGCATCACCGTGGGTTTGTACTTTGTCGGCGTGATCGCCTACCTGATGAACACCGCCGTGCTGCCCATCACCCAAGCGGGCGAATGGCGCACCATCATTGATGTGGTTGCAGTGGGCTGCTATTTGATTGGCGGTTTGCCACTCATCTACATCGCGCTGCTTGAGCTGGGCTTGGTCAAGGCAGACGCATCGGCCGAAGACAAACGCAAAGTGCACGCCACGTGTGTGGCCTTGTTCTTGGTGTTTGGTCACATCGCGATGATTGCAGGCATGCTGGACACGTCACTGCTGGGTTACGGCGTTGATGCAACCACCGAAATGCCGATGATGCACAACCACTAAGCCAAATGGGCCTATGGGTTGAGCAACAACGCATGGGCCCATGCACTGGGCTTGCTAAGCAGGGGACGGTACTTTCCTGTGGCCCACTCTTTTTTCATATCGCTGTAGTTGTCTGACCACACCAAGCCGCTTTGGCCCGTTTGGTAAATGAACTGCGATTGCTCAAGGTCTGACAAGTCATACACCACGCGCAACGAAGCGGCATGGCGGTTGGCAAACGGCAGGTATTTTTCGCCCGCCCAATACTGGCCCACGTTGACGGTGAACAAGTCGCCATCTGACGGCACACGCACGCTGAAGAGTTCGCGCAGCACGGGCACTTGGCCAAATGGTTTGTGCGTGCTGAGCGCCAAATGTTCTTCGCCCCATTCCCAGCGAGCAGGCGTTTTACCTTGCGTGGCTGCGATGCGATCAAGCGCTCGGTCTAGAGCCGCCGTGGATTGTTCGGCGCATGTTTTGGGCGCACACCAAGGGCTGTTGGTGTGCTGCATGACGCTTTCGAGCAGCAGTCTGAAATGGCGCTTGCCGTATTGCGCCTTGAACATCTCGGCGCCCAGCTTCGGCTCGACCAAACCATGCGTGAGTTCATCGGTCCACACCGCAAAGAGGAGTGGCGCTGCTTTGTCGGCATCCATGCGGCCATCAAAGCCTTCTAAGGTTTGCAACGCTTTGGTTGCCAGCGGGTGTTGCGATGATGTGGCTTTGAGCACGGGCAACAGCGTCAGTGTGGACAAGGACAGCGTGTCGTTTTGCAAAACCTGCATGTCTTTGAAGCTGTGTTTAGGCTTGGCTTGCAGCACTTGTTCGATGCGGTCAAAGCGGTGCGGTGTGTTCCAGTCTTGACCTAAGAAGTGCGGGTAGTTGGGTGGCGTGATGCGCTGGTTGGCGGTGGCCACCCAGCCTTTTTTGCCATCGTCTGCGGGCATGTCGGCATAAGCGATCCAGCCTGTCCAGTCGTAGCGCGCATCCCAGCCGGGAGCGGGTGCAACGCCACGAATGTCATTGGCTGTGCTGCGCACCGGCACGCGACCCGCGGCTTTGTAGGCAATGTGGCCTTGCGTATCCGCCATGACGATGTTTTGTGTGGGTGAGTGGTTATCGCCATACGCCTTCAACAAGTCGGCCACGCTTTGCGCTTGCTGCGCTTTGAAGCCGCCGACCAAAGTGCGGTTGTCGTCATCCAATGCACTCCAACGCAAGGCCAGCACAAAGCGCGACATGTCTATCACCTCCGCGTGTGCGGCTTGTACATCGCTGATGACAGGGCCATGACGCGTGCTGCGCACCACATGCGTGACATCGGGCTTGCCCTTGACCGCGATGCTTTCGCTGCGCGTGTCAAAGGCTTGCCAACCCGTGGGGGTTTTGTAACGCGTGGGGTTGGCTACATCGATTTGCTCTAAATACAAATCTTGCACATCAGGGCCGGTGTTGGTGAAACCCCAAGCCACATGCGCGTTGCGACCCAGCACCACAAAAGGCAAGCCGGGCAAGCTCGCTCCCATCACATCGGTGTTAGGTGTTTTCAAATGGGCGTAGTACCAAATGGCCGGCGCACTCAAAGCCAGGTGCGGGTCATTGGCCAACAGCGGTTTACCGGTGGTGGTGTGCGAGCCTGCGACCACCCAGTTGTTGCTGCCACGGCCTTCGTTAAAGCCGGGCTCACCAATGATGGGGAGTGACAAAGATGTTTTCAAACCTGCATCGCTTTTATACACGCCCAAGTCTCGGTAAAGCTTGGCCAGGTCCACGGCAGACGCGGGCTTCTCGCCGGGGTACGGTGGGTATAGGTCCCACAACTGCGCCGTAGTCAACTTGCGTGCGGCGGCCAAACGTGCAAACTCGTTGCCCCAGTTGCCACCCAAATCCAACGCCATGACCAGTGACCATGCCACGCTGTTGACGGGCTGCCACGCCACACCTTTTACGCCACCAGGCTGCGTCCGCATCAGCGCAAACTCTGGCGGTAACCCTTGTGGGCGGTTGGCATGAAAGGCGTTGATGCCATCGCTATAAGCCTGCAATTGTTCGCGCACATCCACAGGCAAAAGTTCGAGCTGCTTTTGTGCAACGTGCATCAGACCCAAGGTGCGCATAAGTTTGTCAGTGGGCAAAGTGGCTTCGCCCAAGATTTCAGACAACTCACCCTGCATGATGCGGCGGTTGAATTCGAGCTGCCAACTGCGGTCTTGTGCATGGGCAAAGCCCAAAGCAAAAGCGGCATCACGATCACTCTGCGCAAAGATGTGCACCACATCGGCTGCATCACGCTTGATGTTGACCGGTTCTTTTAAGCCTTCGCTTTTGAGCTGTCCGTCATACATAGGCTGGGTATGAAACACCCACAAACCCAACCCTGCAGCCAACAAGGCAACCAGCGCAAAGAGTGCTTTGGAAATTCGTTTGAACCAGCGTGTCATAAGCGTCCTTTGCGTTGTGCCTGAGTTGGACTTTAACGAACCCATGTACTTTATAAGTTTTCGACCTTTGGCCGCGCACGCACGTGACACCCGTTCTGACAATGGTTTTTTCAGATTCCACTGGAGAGCACATGAACAAAGACGAATTGCGCGCATGGCTGCGCTTAGGCATGACCGATGGCGTAGGCAACGACGCTGCGCGCAAGCTGTTGGCTTGTTTTGGCAGTCCACAAGCGGTGTTCGAACAAACCGAAGCTGCGCTGTGCCAAGTGGTCACGCCCAGACAAGCACAAGCGTTAATGACTGTACCCAACGAACTGGCCGTGCAATGTGTACGCACCCACCAATGGCTGATGCATCAGACCGACACGCACACCCACGCGCTGTGGACCTTGGGCGATGTGCACTACCCTGCAGAACTTTTGCAACTGGCCGATCCACCGATCATGGTTTACGTCGCAGGCCAAACCGAACGCACACTGGGCAATGCCATCGCCATCGTGGGCAGCCGCAACCCCACGCCCCAAGGTGCGCAAACAGCTGAGCACTTTGGTGAATCACTCAGTGTCTCTGGCTTGTGTGTGGTGTCGGGCCTCGCGTTAGGTGTGGATGGCGCGGCGCACAAAGGGGCGCTACGTGGTGGCACAACGCGCGCACACTGGCACACCGTAGCGGTGGTGGGCACAGGCCTTGACCGCGTGTACCCAAGGCAGCACCAAACACTGGCAGGGCAAATTGCCTTGCAAGGGTTGCTGATGAGCGAATACCACTTGGGCACTGCGCCACTCGCGCACAACTTCCCTAAGCGCAACCGCATCATCGCGGCGCTGGGCTTAGGCACCTTGGTGGTGGAGGCGGCATTGAAATCGGGCTCGCTCATCACCGCCAAGATGGCACTGGATTTGAACCGCGAGGTGTTGGCCATTCCCGGCTCTATCCACGCCACGCAATCGCACGGCTGTCATGCACTGATTCGCCAAGGAGCCAAGTTGGTAGAGAACGCGAACGACGTATTAGAAGAGTTACAGCTCGCGCCGCAACAACAAGTCAATTTATTTGCCGATGCGCTTGGGACCAGTGAAGAGACGAGCACTGACGATACTGATCACCCGCTGCTCGCGCACATGGGCTACGCACCTGTGAGTCTCGATGCCTTGCAAGCGCGTTGTGGACTCGACACTGCCACGCTGCAAGCACAGTTGTTGACCTTAGAGCTAGAGGGTGCAGTGGGTCGTTTACCCGGTGGTTTATTTCAACGATTGGGAGCTGGCTAATCAGGGTCAACACCGATATTCCAAACGTATACCGAAATAAAAAACATGTATATTGGCCTCATGTTTGAAGTGCTCGTATTCGTCTATGAAAACTATTGGCGAGGCGATGCGTGTCCAGAGCTAGAGCAACTGGGCCGCAAACTCAGCGCTGCTGGTTTTAACGTAGAAGACATCCAACAAGCTTTGTCGTGGCTCGACGAGCTGAACTTGGCATCGCACAAAACCGAGCTGATCGACATCAGCCAAGCCGAGCGCGAACACCACACCGAATCAGCTCACAGCATGCGCGTGTACTCGGTGGCCGAGCAGGACCACTTGGGTGCCGAGTGCTTGGGCTTCATCAACTTCCTTGAGTCCGCAGACGTGCTGTCACCCCACATGCGCGAAATCGTGATGGACCGCGCCATGGCCATTCCAGGCCATCCCATGCATTTGGACGACCTCAAGATCATTGTGTTGATGGTCTATTGGAGCATCGGCTTAGAGCCCGATGCGCTGGTGTTGGATGAGCTGTGCGACGACGCAGACCGCGTCGCGCACTGACCCGCTTTCTACTGCTTAGCCCTTGCGGCCAAAGCGGTGCTCAATCTCCCCCACGATACCGCGACGGAAGACCAGCACGCACGTCACAAACGTGCAACCCATGATGATGGTGACCCACGAGCCCAAGCTGGCCAAGTAGTTCTCCATCGTGATGATGACGGCCGCCCCCACTGCTGGGCCAATGAGCGTGCCCATGCCGCCAAGCAAGGTCATCAACACCACCTCACCCGACATTTGCCAGCCCACATCGGTGAGTGTGGCCAAGCCAAAAGCAATCGCTTTGGTTGCGCCAGCCAAACCAGCCAATGCGGCTGACAACACAAAGGCCACCAGTTTGTAGTGGTCCACGTTGTAACCCAAAGACAACGCGCGTTGCTCGTTCTCACGGATCGACTTCAACACTTGCCCGAAGGGTGAATGCACCACACGGTAGATCAACGCAAAGGCGGCTACAAAAATGGCGAGCACCATGTAATACATGGTCGTGTCACTGCTCATGTCCAATACGCCAAATAGCTTGCCACGTGGAATGCTTTGAATACCGTCTTCAGCATAGGTGAACGGTGACTGCACACAGATGAAGTAAATCATTTGCGCCAAGGCCAAGGTCACCATCGCAAAGTAAATGCCTTGGCGTCGCACAGCCAGCCAACCTGTGAACAAGCCAATGCACGCTGCAGCCAACGTGCCAGCCAGCACAGCCACTTCAGGCGTCAAGCCCCAGACCTTGGCGGCGTGTCCCGACACATACGCAGCAAAACCAAAAAACATGGCGTGGCCAAACGACAGCAAGCCAGTGAAACCAATCAACAAATTGAAAGCGCAGGCGAACAAACCAAAGCACAACACCTTCATCAAAAACATGGGATAGCCCACGAAAGGCGCTACCAACAAGGCCAGCAACAAGCTGCCGTAAATCAATCGTTTGCTCATCACTTCTCCCGCCCGAACAAACCTGCTGGTCGGATCAACAACACAATCGCCATGATGACAAACACCACCGTGGTCGAAGCTTCTGGAAAGAACACCTTGGTCAATCCTTCAATCAGTCCCAACGCCAGGCCCGTGATGATGGCGCCCAAGATGGAGCCCATGCCACCAATCACCACCACGGCAAACACCACGATGATGATGTTGGAGCCCATCAACGGACTCACCTGGTAAATCGGCGCAGCCATCACACCGGCCAAACCTGCCAAGCCCACACCAAACGCATAGGTGAGCGTGACCATCAACGGCACGTTGATGCCAAAGGCTTTGACCATATTCGGGTTCTCTGTGCCCGCACGCAAATACGCGCCGAGCTTGGTTTTCTCAATCACAAACCAAGTGAAGAAGCACAACACGATCGACACCGCAATGACCCACACGCGGTACTTGGGCAGCATCATGAAGCCCAAGTCAAACACACCGCGGAACACCTCGGGCAATTCATAGGGCAAGCCCGATGAACCATAAAACTCGCGGAAGATGCCTTCCAAAATCAACGCCAAACCAAAGGTGAGCAACAAGCCATACAGGTGGTCAAGCTGATGCAACCAACGCAGCATGGTCTTTTCAATGAGCACACCAATGAGCGCCACGCCCAGTGGTGCAATGACCAAAGCCATCCAGTAATTCACACCGGCGTAGTTCAACAACATCCATGCAAAGAAAGCGCCCACCATGTAGAGCGCGCCATGCGCAAAGTTCACAATGTTGAGCATGCCAAAAATCACGGCCAAGCCCAGTGACAAGATGGCATAGAAAGAGCCATTCACCAAACCCAGCATGAGTTGCCCCATCAAGGCTTGTATGGGTACGCCAAAAATTTCAGTCATAAATCCGGTTCAATAAGACGGACCGCGCCATGCGGTCCGTCGTGTCAGCACATTACTTCTTTGCAAATGCAGGGCAACGGCTTTGGGCCAAAGGCTGAAATGCCTCTTCGCCTTTGATCGTGCCCTTCAAGTTGTAGTAGTCCCATGGGCCTTTTGACTCAGAAGGCTTCTTGACTTGGAACAAGTACATGTCATGCACCATGCGGCCATCTGGACGCAGCTTGCCGTTCTTGGCAAACATGTCATTGATTGGCGTTTCTTGCATCTTCTTCATCACGGCAGCTGTGTCGTCTGTACCCGCAGCTTGCACGGCCTTGAGGTAATGCATGGTGGATGAGTAGACAGAAGCGTGGTTGGAGTTGGGCTTCTTCTTCATCTCGGCTTCGTACTTTTGCGACCAAGCGCGGGTCTCGGGGTTCAAGTCCCAGTACCAGCCTTCCGTCAAATACAAACCCTGTGCGGTGTTCAACCCAATGGCGTGCACGTCGGTGATCAACATCAACAAGGCGGCCAAGTTTTGCTTCTTGGTCAAACCAAATTCAGCGGCAGCCTTGATGCTGTTGACCGTATCGCCGCCCGCGTTGGCCAAGCCCACCACTTTGGCGCCTGAGCTTTGCGCTTGTAGCAAGAAGGATGAGAAATCACCGGTGGACAGTGGGTGGCGCACAGCGCCTTTCACTGTGCCGCCTGCGGCCTTGACCACATCGCCGGTGTCTTTCTCTAACGAGTGACCAAACGCATAGTCAGCCGTCAAGAAGAACCAGCTGTCGCCGCCGTCTTTCACAATGGCTTTACCCACCACGTTGCTCAAAGCAATGGTGTCCATGAGGTAGTGAACGCCTGTGCCGGGTGCGCAGTCTTCGTTCGTCATACGTGCAGTTGCCGCGCCAGTGACGATGGTGATCTTGTTTTTTTCTTTGCCCAAGGCTTGCACGGTCAAGGCGACAGCAGAGTTCAAGTTCTCCACCGTCATGTCCACGCCATCGCGGTCGAACCATTGCTGGGTCACGTTCTTGGCGATGTCGGGTTTGTTTTGGTGATCCGCATTGACCACTTCGATGGGCTTACCAAACATCTTGCCGCCAAAGTCTTTCACCGCCATCTTGGCCGCAGCCACTGCGCCGGGGCCGCCGTAGTCAGCGTACACGCCTGACATGTCAGTCAACACACCAATTTTCACGCTATCGCCAGACAGCTTGCCCTGAGCCATTGCGCCGGTGGAAACACCTGCCAAAAATACCGCCGTCGCTGCTGCGATGGCTGAGGTCACGAAAGTACGCTTCATAGTTTGCTCCTGTTGAAAAAGGGCTTAGACGCCCAGATACTCGTTCAGCATTTGTGCTTTGTTATCGAGCTCATCTTTGTGGACCGTGGCCACGATCTGGCCATGCTCCATCACGTAGTGCCGATCTGCCAGCGGTGCGGCAAAGCGGAAGTTTTGTTCGACCAACACAATGGTCAAGCCTTTGGCTTTGAGCTGGCGAATGACGCGGCCCAGCGTTTGCACAATCACAGGTGCAAGGCCTTCGGTGATTTCGTCCAACAACAAAATACGTGCGCCGGAACGCAGAATGCGCGCCATGGCCAACATCTGTTGCTCGCCACCTGACAAACGCGTGCCTTGGCTGTGGCGACGCTCTTTGAGGTTGGGAAACATCTCGTAAATTTCTTCCACCGACATGCCGCCTGGGCCAACCTTGGGTGGGAGCATGAGGTTTTCTTCGCAGCTCAGTGTCGAGAAAATACCGCGCTCTTCAGGGCAGTAGCCCAAACCCAAACGCGCAATTTGGTTGGTCTGCATGCCAATGGTTTCAACGCCATCAATTTGCACAGAGCCTGTGCGACGACCGGTCAAACCCAAAATCGATTTGATGGTGGTCGATCGCCCTGCACCATTGCGGCCCAGCAAAGTGACCAACTCGCCTTCGTGAATTTCAAAATTCACGCCATGCAAGATGTGCGATTCACCATACCAAGAATCAAGGCCTGCCACTTTCAAGAGGGGCTTGCTCATGCGACCTCCTCAGCAGTGCCCACGTAGGCTTCGAGCACGCGTGGGTCTTTGGACACCTGCGCATAAGGGCCTTCGGCCAGCACCGAACCACGTGCCAACACAGTGATGGTGTCGGACAAATCAGAGATCACATTCATGTTGTGCTCCACCATCAGCACGGTGCGGTTGGCAGCCACTTTGCGAATCAAGTCCACCACACGGCTCACGTCTTCGTGACCCATGCCTTGTGTGGGTTCGTCCAGCAGCATCAGCTCGGGGTCGAGCGCCAAGGTGGTGGCAATCTCCAACGCACGTTTGCGGCCATAAGGCAACTCCACCGTTTGCGTTTGCGCGAAGCTGGCCAAATCAACCTGCTCTAACAAGTGCATGGCTTGCTCATTCAAACTGTTGAGACTGTCTTCTGATTTCCAAAAATGAAAGCTGGTGCCGAGTTTGCGTTGCAAACCGATGCGCACGTTTTCTAACACGCTGAGGTGCGGAAACACGGCCGAAATTTGGAACGAGCGCACCATGCCCATGCGCGCCACGTCGGCGGCTTTGAGTGCGGTGATGTCTTGGCCGTTGTAAAAAATCTGGCCTGAGCTCACGGGCAAAAACTTGGTGAGCAAATTGAACACCGTGGTTTTGCCAGCGCCATTCGGGCCAATCAAGGCGTGAATCGAGCCACGCTTGATTTGCAAATTCACACCGTCCACGGCGATGAAGCCTTTGAATTCGCGCGTGAGCTGCTTGGTTTCTAAGATGAAGTCGTTGCTTGTCAAACCTGTAGCCTCAGTGAGTGTCCGTCTATCTAGGACGCGGATGCTAAGCACCGAACGCTTCAGTTGCAAAGGGGTAAACCCGTTTTGTAGTCACCTGCAAGACAAAACACGGGCGCTACAGCTCTTGGCTGTCACATAGGCGAAAAAAAAGCCGGTTCAAAAACCGGCTTTTCCTTGGGAAGCTGAGAGTTTAAACCACAGCGCCAGAGTTTTCATCATCTGGATCATGCGCTGCTTTGTTGCCATGGTGTTTGATCAAATCTTCGCGGCGAATGCCCAACCACATGGCGATCGCAGCCGCCACAAACACCGATGAGTAAATGCCAAAGCAAATGCCGATGGTCAACGCCAGCGCAAAGTAATGCAGCGTGGCACCACCGAACAACAACATCGACAACACCATGAGCTGCGTACAGCCGTGGGTGATGATGGTGCGGCTGATGGTGGAGGTGATGGCGTTGTCGATGATCTCGACCGTGTCCATCTTGCGAAAACGTCGGAAGTTTTCACGGATACGGTCAAAGATCACAACGGATTCGTTGACTGAATAGCCCAGCACGGCCAACACCGCAGCCAGCACAGGCAGCGAAAACTCCCACTGGAAGAACGCAAAGAAGCCCAAGATGATGACCACGTCATGCAAGTTCGCAATGATGGCAGCCACGGCAAACTTCCACTCGAAGCGCATGGCCAAATAAATCATGATGCCCACCACCACAAAGGCCAAGGCCTTGAGGCCATCTGCCGCCAACTCGTCACCCACTTGCGGGCCGACAAACTCGGTACGGCGCAGCTGCACATTGGCATCGCTGGCTTTGAGCGCGGTCAGCACTTGTTCGCTTTGTTGCGCAGAGCTTTGGCCTTTGACCGCAGGCATGCGAATCATCACATCGCGCGCCGTACCAAAGTTTTGCACTTGCACGTCGGACAAACCCAGCTTGGCGATTTGGTCGCGCACGGCATTGAGGTCCGCAGGCTGGCTGTAGCTGACTTCCATCAGCGTACCGCCCGTGAACTCCACCGACAAATGCAAACCACGGCTAAACAAGAAGAACACCGCCGCCACAAACGTGATGAACGAAATGGCGTTGAACGCCACCGCATGCTTCATGAACGGGATGTCTTTTTTAATCTTAAAAAATTCCACGATGACTTCCTTTTAAGCGCGCCAAACGGTGCCGATAGACACGCTTTGCAATTTCTTTTGGCGGCCATACCAAACGTTGACCAAACCGCGCGAGAAGAACACCGCCGAGAACATGCTGGTCAAAATACCCAAGCAATGCACCACCGCAAAACCACGCACAGGACCGGAGCCAAAGGCCAACAAGGCCAAGCCCGCAATCAGCGTCGTGACGTTGGAGTCGAGGATGGTGGCCCACGCACGGTCGTAACCGGCATGGATCGCAGACTGAGGCGACGCGCCGTTGCGCAACTCTTCGCGCACGCGCTCATTAATCAACACGTTGGCGTCAATCGCCATACCCAAGACCAAAGCCATCGCGGCCATACCGGGCAACGTGAGCGTGGCTTGCAACATCGAGAGCACAGCCACCAAGAGCAACAAGTTCACAGCCAAGGCCACGCTGGAGAACACACCAAACAACATGTAATAAATACACATGAAGGCGGTCACAGCGACAAAGCCCCAAGTGACAGAGTTAAAGCCTTTGGCAATGTTTTCTGCACCGAGGCTTGGACCAATCGTGCGTTCTTCGATGATTTCCATCGGCGCAGCCAGCGAGCCAGCGCGCAACAACAACGCGGTGTCGTTGGCTTCCACGGTGCTCATGCGGCCAGAAATTTGCACGCGACCACCGCCGATTTCGCTGCGAATCACAGGCGCAGTGACGACTTCGCCCTTGCCTTTTTCAAACAGCAGAATCGCCATGCGTTTGCCCACGCTCTCACGCGTCACGTCTTTGAAGATGCGCGCGCCTTTGGCGTCGAGCGTCAAGTGCACCGCCGCTTCTTGGTTTTGCGTGTCAAAGCCGGGTTGTGCGTCGGTGAGGTTCTCACCCGTCAAGATGACTTGCTTTTTCACAATCACGGCTTGGCCGTTGCGATCCATGAAACGCTCGGTGCCAAACGGCACAGGACCGTTGCCAAACTCTGCACTGCGGGCTTCGGCGCTGTCGTCCACCATGCGGATTTCCAGCGTGGCGGTACGACCCAAAATATCTTTGGCCTTGGCGGTGTCTTGCACGCCCGGCAGTTGCACCACGATGCGGTCGGTGCCTTGCTGTTGAATCACAGGCTCAGCCACGCCCAACTCGTTGATACGGTTGTGCAGTGTGGTGATGTTTTGTTTGATGGCTTGCTCTTGCACACGCTTGGCAGCCACGGGGTTGATGACTGCCGTGAGCTTGACGTCAGCGCCATCGGGGGCGCTGGTGGTTTGCAAGTCCAAGAACTGGTCTTGAATCACGCGTTGCGCCGCTTCGAGGGTTTCCATGTCGCGGAAACGAATTTCGATGGTTTGGTTATTGCGGCTGATGCCGCTGTGGCGCACGTTCTTTTCGCGCAAGCCGGTGCGGATGTCACCGGCCAACGACTCGGCCTTTTTGGTGAGGGCGGCAGGCATGTCGACTTGCAACATGAAGTGCACACCACCGCGCAAGTCCAAGCCTAAATACATAGGCGCTGCGTTGAGCGAAGTCAGCCACGCGGGTGAGCGGGCCAACAAATTGAGCGCTACGACATACGAGGCGTCGTTGGCATCAGGTACCAAGGCTTGTTGAATGGCGTCCTTGGCTTTGATTTGTTTGTCAGTGCTGTCAAAGCGCACTTTGAGCGAACCATTGTCCAGCGCCACCACATCGGGGGTGAGGTTGGCAGCGGCCAAGGCGGCTTGCACACGCTCTTGCACCGCGAGATCCACCTTGACAGACGACTTAGCGGCAGACACCTGCACCGCAGGTGCTTCGCCAAAAAAGTTAGGCAGCGTGTAAAGGCTGCCAACCAACAAAGCGATCACGATGATCGCGTACTTCCAAAGGGGGTAACGGTTCATGGTCGCTTCGTCGTCTCGTGGCTAAAATTACAGCGTGCCTTTAGGGAGCACTTGCACCACGGCTTGGCGCTGCAATTGCACTTCCACGCCAGCAGCGATTTCGATGGACACAGTGGCGTCAGCCAACTTGGTCACCTTGCCGAGCAAGCCACCAGCCGTTGCGATTTCGTCGCCTTTGGCGAGTGCGTCGATCATGGCTTTGTGTTCTTTTTGACGCTTCATCTGTGGACGAATCATCACGAAATACAAAACCACAAACATCAACACCAAGGGCAACATGCCTTGCAAAGAAGACATCAGGTCACCACCGGCAGCAGCGGCAGGTGCGGTTTGGGCAAAAGCAGAAGAAATCAACACGGTCAAACTCCAATTTGAGGGACTGCTGCTGGGTGCAAAAACGCCCCAGCAGACCAACCGCGGATTGTATGCGGCCGGCTCAGTGCCTCAGTTGGGGGCAGACCACTGCGCTTTCAAGCTGTTCCACTTCTCGCGCGCCGCCGCCAAATTGCGCGCTTTGACGTGGCCAAAGCCTTTGATTTGTTCAGGTATTCGCGCCATCTCCACAGCCAACGCGTGGTTGCTGGTGTTGAGCTGGCCCAGCATGGTGTCAACGCTACTTTTGTACTGCGCGATCAAGGCGCGCTCGGTGCGTCGTTCTTCGGTGTAACCAAACACATCCAAAGCAGAGCCACGCAACCACTTGAAGTATTTGAGCACTTTGAAGCCCGTCAGCATGAGCGGCCCAAACTTTTGCTTTTGCAACTCGCCTTTGGCGTTGGTCTTGGCAATAAGCGGTGGGGCCAAGTGGTAGTTGAGGGTGTAGTCGCCCTCAAACATGCCATTGACTTTCTGCAAGAAGGCTGTGTCGGTGTGCAAGCGCGCTACTTCGTACTCGTCCTTGTAGGCCATGAGCTTGAACAGGTTGCGGGCCACAGCTTCGGTCAGCGTGGTTTTGTGCAACGCACCTTCGGCTTCGCGCACACGCTCCACCACGACACGGTAGCGATTGGCATAGGCTGCGTTTTGATAGCTGGTGAGGAAATCCACACGTTTGGCGATGACTGCATCCAAGCCTTCGGGCTTGTGGAACTGCACCACTTGTGCGGGGGCCAGCAAAGCCTGCACGGCGTCCCAATGCACAGCGCAGTGGCGACCCCATTCAAAAGCGATTTTGTTTTGCGCCACAGCCATGTCGTTGAGTTCCATGGCACGCATCAACGCTTCCAGCCCCAGAGGCACCCAACCCTTTTGCCAAGCAAAGCCCAAGACCATCGGGTTCACATAAATGCTGTCACCCAACACTTGGGTGGCGACGCGGTCAGCATCAAAGGCACTCACACCATCAACGCCTACGGCACTCGCGATGGTGGCGACACATGCTTCGCCCGGGTTTTGCCAATTGCCATTGCGCACAAACGCGGCCGTGGGTGCGCTGTGCGCATTCAGCGCCACATGGGTGCGGCCCATACGCATGCGTTGCAAAGTTTCCTTGCCGGCCACCACGATGGGGTCGCAACCGATGACAAGGTCAGCTGCCGCCGTGCCCACGCGCGTGGTGCGAATGTCGTCTTGGTGGTTGGCAATCAGCACATGGCTCCATGTGGCCCCGCCTTTTTGCGCAAGGCCTGCCGCGTCTTGCGTGACGATGCCTTTGCCTTCAATGTGCGCGGCCATGCCCAACAACTGGCCAATGGTGATGACGCCCGTGCCGCCCACACCCGCCACCACCATGCCCCAGGCTTGCGTGGTGTCGGGCAAGGTCGGCTCTGGCAACACCAGCGTTGGCAACTCGATGCGCGACACGCCTTTGGCTTTTTTCTTCAGCTGCCCACCTTCCACGGTGACGAAGCTCGGGCAAAAGCCTTTGACGCAGCTGATGTCTTTGTTGCACGTGCTTTGGTTGATGGTGCGCTTGCGGCCAAACTCGGTCTCAAGTGGCTCCACGCTCATGCAGTTGCTTTGTACGCCGCAGTCGCCACAGCCTTCGCACACCAGCTCGTTGATCAACACACGTGTGGCAGGGTCGGCCATCGTCCCGCGTTTGCGACGGCGGCGTTTTTCGGTGGCACAGGTTTGGTCATAGATGATGACGGTGCAACCTAAGATGCCCCGCATCTCGCGTTGGATACGGTCCAACTCATCGCGGTGGAACACGGCCACGCCGTCGACCAAGCCTGCGCCTTCGTATTTCTCAGGCTCGTCCGTCACCACGGTGATGCGTTGCGCGCCTTCGGCCTTCATGCTTTGGGCGATTTGAAGAACTGAATGTCCTTCAGGTCTTTCGCCCACACGCTGACCCCCCGTCATCGCCACCGCATCGTTGTAGAGCAGCTTGTAGGTGATGTTCACGCCCGCCGCAATGCTTTGGCGAATGGCCAAAATGCCACTGTGAAAGTAAGTGCCGTCGCCCAAGTTGGCGAAGATGTGCTGGTCGTTCACAAACGGTTGTTGGCCCACCCAAGGCACGCCCTCGCCACCCATTTGCGTGAAGCCATGCGTGTCGCGGTCCATCCACAACACCATGAAGTGACAGCCGATACCAGCCATCGCACGCGAGCCTTCTGGCACTTTGGTGGAGGTGTTGTGCGGGCAGCCCGAGCAAAACCAAGGCATGCGGTCGGCCTTGAGCGTGACGGCTTGCATCTGCGTTTCTTTGGCACTGATGACGGCCAGCTGTGCGTTGATGCGCGCGGTGGTATCGGCATCCACGCCAAGCTTGAGCACGCGTTGTGCAATGGCTTTGGCAATGAGTGCAGGGTTCAGGTCAGCGTTGGCACGCAACAAAGTGTTGGCGCTGGGGTTGGGCATCGACCATTCGCCACCACTGAAATCACCATCGATTTCATTGAACTTACCCAACACATTGGGCCGCACATCGGCGCGCCAGTTGTACAGCTCTTCTTTCAGTTGGTACTCAATGACTTGGCGCTTTTCTTCAATCACCAAAATCTCTTGCAAGCCTGTGGCGAACTCTCGCGTGAGCTGTGCGTCCAACGGCCACACCACCGCCACCTTGTGCAAGCGAATGCCTAAGCGGCGACAGGTGGCATCATCCAGCCCCAAATCCAGCAGCGCTTGGCGCGTGTCGTTGAACGCTTTGCCGCTCGCAATCAAACCCAGTCGATCGTTCGGGCCTTCAATGACGTTGTGGTTCAAACGGTTGGCGCGCACATAGGCGAGTGCGGCGTACCACTTGTAGTCAAACAAACGCGCTTCTTGTTCAAGCGCTGTGTCAGGCCAGCGGATATGCAGACCGCCTGCTGGCATCTCAAACTCTGGAATGACGATGTTCACGCGGTGTGGGTCAATCACCGCCGTCGAGCTGGACTCCACAATTTCCTGAATCGTCTTCATGCCAGACCACACGCCACTGAAGCGGCTCATAGCAATGGCGTGCAAACCCAAGTCCAAAATTTCTTGCACATTGCTGGGAAAGAACACCGGCGTCCCACACGCTTTGAAGATGTGGTCGCTTTGGTGTGCAGCGGTCGAACTTTTGGCCACATGGTCATCGCCCGCGACAGCCAACACACCCCCCCAAGGCGTCGTGCCCGCCATGTTGGCGTGCTTGAACACATCCGAGCAACGGTCCACACCCGGACCTTTGCCATACCAAATGCCAAACACGCCATCAAACTTGTTGCTGCCCGGCGGTGCAAAGCCGAGTTGCTGCGTGCCCCACAGAGCGGTAGCAGCCAGCTCTTCGTTGACGCCGGGTTGAAAGACGATGTTCTGCGCTTCTAAATACGGCTTGGCTTTCCACAACGATTGGTCATACGTGCCGAGTGGTGAGCCACGGTAGCCGCTGATGAAGCCTGCGGTGTTTTTGCCTTGCAAAGCATCGCGTTGGCGCTGCAGCATGGGCAGCTTGACCAAGGCTTGCACGCCACTCATGAAGGCGCGGCCCGCATCGAGGCTGTATTTGTCGTCCAGCGTCACCGTATCAAGGGCGCGGCGAATATGCTCGGGCAAGGGTGCATTCATCGGTGTCTCCGTTTGTTTTGTGTTTGAAACAAAGTGTAGGGTTTGCGTGCAGATAAAGGTTTGCGTTTTACGCTCTGAATTCCCATGTTTGCGCAAGATTCTTTCTAAAATCCGGAAAAAACGAAACAGAGGAGCGTTACCTTGGGGACACTCGATAAATTTGATTTGGCCATTTTGCGCGAGTTGCAAGCCGATGCACGGCTGACCAATGCCGAGTTGGCACAGCGCGTGGGCTTGAGCGCAGCCCCGTGCTGGCGACGTGTACGCGTGCTCGAAGAAGAGGGTTACATCACGGGTTACCGCGCTGAAATCAACCGCCACAAAATTGGCTTAGGCGTGCTGGCTTTTGTGCGGGTGGATGCCGAGCGCAACACCGGCGATGTGGCCCGCAAATTAGAAGTCGCGATTCGCAAAATTCCAGAAATCGTGGCATGTCACTACATCAGCGGCACAGGCACGTTCGAGCTGCAAGTGGTGTCGCAAGATTTGGAAACCTTTAGCCAATTTGCACGCGAGGTGCTGATCAACTTGCCGCATGTGAAAGACATACACACCAGTTTTTCACTCGGCGAAGTCAAAGCGAGTGGCGCTTTGCCACTCACACATTTAACAAAATAAAGCGCGCTCACGCGCCTCCATCAGTGCATCAAGGGCGGGGCTGCATGAGGACTCACAACACTCGCGCTGGCATCCTCCGCTGCAGCCAAACCCACCTCCCACTGTGCAATACCTTGCAGCTTGTCGAGCAAGGCCAACATCACGTGTAGCACGGATGGGTTCATCTTCACTTCCACTGACTGGCCTGATTCCAAATCAAACTTAAGCGTCACCTCGTCGCCCGTTTGATTGAGCATCAAGCCCGTCACCAACAACGGTGTGTCGCCCATAGGTTTTTCTTTGGCCGCTTGGAAGGTTTCTTGGAAATTGAGTTGCTGTGTCACCGACTCTTGCTGAAACGACTGCATGACTTGCGCCACTTGCGGTGGATGCACGTGCGCCAGCGCTTGCACGCTGAGTTGCTGTGCACCTTGCAACAAACCTTTGAGCACATAGCGGGTCAACCAAAAGCTGAACTCTTGGTCTTCACTGGTGTTGAAGCGAAACAGCACGCGGTCTTGCTGACACACCCATTCGCCATTGAACTGTTTGATACTCATCGCATTACTTCGGCCACAAGACCCACAAACGCAAGCCTTGTTTCATGCGGCCTGCATAGTCACCCGCCTCCGCGCCCGTGCCTGCAAAGTAATCGGCACGGACTGCGCCCACAATGGCACTGCCCGTGTCTTGCGCAAACACCAAGCGCTGCAAATTGCCATTGCCACCTGCGCTGGCGAGCCACACAGGTGTGCCATAGGGGATCGAATCTTTGTCGACCGCGATGGAGCGCCCTGCCGTGAGCGGTACGCCTTGCGCGCCGCGGGGACCTAAGTCTGCATCAGCCGCGCTGCGTGTTTCTTCGCGGAAGAACACATAGCGTGGGTTGCTCCACAACATCTCTTGCACCAAACGCGGGTTACTTTGCTGGGTGCTCACTATCCATGCCTTGATGCCTTGCCACGACGCATCTTTGATCAAGCCACGGTCAAGCAACCAACGGCCCACGCTTTGGTAGGGCTGCTCGTTCGAACCGGCAAACGCCAAGCGCACTACACGCGTTGTGCCATCGGGATTGGTGATACGCACACGACCCGAACCTTGGATGTGCAACACCAAGGCATCCATCGGGTCAGCCAGCCACGCCACTTCGCGGCCACGCAAGGCATCGCGCGCTTGTGAGTTTGTGTCTATCTCTTGGCGGCTGAACCACGGACGACCTGCGCGGCGCGCTTCAGCCAAACCATCCGGCGGCGCATACAAAGGGACTTCAAAGCCGGGACGCATTTGCGCCGAAGCATCAAACATAGGCTCGTAGTAACTGGTGAGCAAACCATCTACCGCACCATCAAGCGCCTCGACACGGTAAGGCTGCAAGTGACTCATCATCCACACACGGCGGTCGTCATCACTGCCCAGCATGAGTTGACGCACATCTTTGCACAGCGGGGCAAACAAGGGTCCAGGGCGCTCGCAGTTTTGTAGCCAAGCATTCCAAGCGTCTTGCAGCTGGTCGTCTTGCCAGCCTGGCACATCGTTCCAAGATACAGCCACCCAACGACTGCGATAACTTTGTTGCGGGCTAGGTGTGCCAGGTGTACCGGCCAAGCTGCCACTGGCGCGCGGTGCATCTGCAGGTGCACGCGCCGCTGGATAAGGGCGTGCTTGTTCACTCACAGGTGCTCGCCGCGTGGTGCCACAGCCTACCAGCGCCGCCATCACACTGGTCACGAGGAGTGCCCGAGTCCATCGCATCAATGGGTGCATCATTCGCCGCGTAACAAGTTGGCCAGCTCCACCGCTGACTTCACATTCATCTTGTCAAACACGCGGGCGCGGTGCACTTCCACCGTACGCACGCTGATGTCGAGCTGGTCTGCAATGAGTTTGTTGGGCAAGCCTTCAACCACCAAATGCATCACATCGCGCTCGCGGTCTGTCAGGTCCGCCAAGTTGTGTTGCAGACTTTGTTTGGTGCGCAGGCTTTGCAAGGTGTGTGCTGAACGCGCCAGGGCTTGTTCAATGCGATCGACCAACGCGTTGTCTGAGAAAGGTTTTTCACAAAAATCAAATGCGCCGCGCTTCACAGAATCAACAGCCGTGGGCACATCGGCATGGCCGGTCAAAAAGATAACCGGCAACACATCTAACAGCTTGCGCTCCATGAGTTGCTCAAACAAGGCCAAGCCGCTCATGCCGGGCATGCGCACATCGAGCAACAAGCAGCCCGGTTGTGTGGGCTGCCAAGGGCCACTGGGCGTATTCAGAAATTCAGCAAAAGCATCTGCACTGTCAAATGACTGGCTTGGCAAACGGCGCGAGCGCAACAGCCACGCAAGGGCTTCGCGCACGCCCGCGTCGTCATCCACAATAAATACCAGTGCGTCTTCTGTCGGTTGCATATGTCAAGCCTCTGACCAAGATTGTGGCAGGGTAAAACTGAACACCGTGCCGCGCGGAATATTGGGCTGATGGCTCAAGAAGCCACCGTGTTGTTCCACTACTGTGCGGCACAAACTCAAACCCAAACCCATGCCTTCTTGCTTGGTGGTGAAAAAAGGTGTGAACAGTTTTTCAGCCACCACATCCGGAATGCCGTGGCCCAAATCCGCCACCAAAAACTCTAGCCATCGACTGCTGGCATTCGAAGCTGCAGGCCGCACGGCCAGTGTCAATACTTTGTGGGGCGTGTCATCGGCCATGGCCTGCATGCCATTACGCGCCAAGTTCAGCAACACTTGCTCAACCATGGTGCGGTCACACAGCACCGCTGGCAAATCCGCGGGGCAGTTGACCACCACGCGTACACCCAGTTTGCGAGCTTGCAAGCTGACCAAGGGCATCACGTCATCCAACAAAGTGCGGGGCGTAACCGCCTCGCGCGCTTGGTCACGGCGGCGCACAAAGTCATGCACGCTCTTGATCACCTTGCCCGCGCGTTCGGCTTGTTGGCCAATGCGCTGAATCGCGCTACTCAAAGTGTCGGCCAACTGCGGGTCTTTCACGGCGGCTTCTTGCAGCAAGTTCATGCTGCCTGTGGCATAGCTTGAAATCGCCGCAAGCGGTTGGTTCAACTCGTGGCTCAAGAGCGATGCCATTTCACCCACAGTGGCCAAACGCGCCGTAGCTTGCAAGCGTTCTTGGCTGGCACGCGACACCTCTTCCACACGGCGCTGTGCGCTCACATCCAACACCGCACCCATCCAACCGGTTTGCTCGCCCAACGCATTGATGAGCGGCGCCTCAAAAATCATCACCGGAAAACGTTCGCCGTTTTTGCGCATGAAGACCGACTCAGCCCCTTCGCGCGGCGGCGCATTACCCGCCAAACGCAAAGCTTGGCGCTGGCCGTATTCGTCCACCATCTCGGGTGGCCAATAGGGCGCAGGAATGCTTTTGCCAATCAGCTCTTTAGACTCAAAACCCACCATCTCACAAAACGCAGGGTTCACGTAGGTGATGCGGCCTTCGTTGTCTCGCGCACGCAAACCTGTGACGAGTGAATCTTCCATCGCCTTGCGAAACGCCAAAGCGTCTGCCAGATCTAACTCCACACGTTGGCGACGGCGCATGTCACGCGCCAACATGACAAGCACCGTGACCAAAGCAATCGCCATGGCAGTGACCAGCGCTGTGAGCACATTGGGGAACAAATCAGGTGCGCCGCGCCAGCTGTCCATGCGCAACACCATGGTGTGGCCAGGCAAGTCAATCAGCAGCTTGGCAATGAACACGCGCGAGCCACGGCGTACGGTGCCGTGCATGGCCAAGCGCGTGCCATCGGCTTCTGTGAACGAGACCTCTTGACTGCGTGTGAGCTGCGGCCCCACCATGTTGACCAAAATCTCACTCAGCGAATACGTGGCCACGGTATAGCCCGTGAGTTGTCCATCGGTGATGACGGGCAAACACAAATCCATGATCTCAAGGCCTAGGCCATCTGATTGCGGCACATAGGTACTGGCGCCATACCCGGGGCCACTTTGTCGACGCGCCACACCACAGGCTTGCACCACCTCAGGTTGATTGGCTGCGCGTCCATAGCGGTTGAACACGGGCGCACGAAAAGGTGTATCCACACTTTTGAGCACACGCAAATCTGGATCGCGCAACTCCAAACGCAACCATTCGCGGTGCTCGCGCAGCAAGGTATGTGCATCTTGTGTCCAAGGCACGACCGTGCGATCTGCATATTGCAAAGCTTGCAGGCTTTGCACGTTGCGTGTGAGGGCGGTGCGAATATCGCTCACGGCATCCGCAGCATCACGCTCAATGCGGCTTTGCACTTGACTCACCTCATAGCGTCCCGCCAACCACACCAGAGTGCTGAGCATCGAGATCACCAACACCACCAAGAGCACCCACAGTCCCCAGCGACGCAATTGAGGTCCGGCAAAGAACAACATCACTCGACCTTGGTCACACGGGGGTTGACCCATGTGCCATCAATTTGAAACTCGGTCGTGCCTGCGCGCACCAAGGGCTTGCTCAACACCATTTGCGCGAGGTAGCTGGTCAGCCCCACCAAGGGGTTGATGGTGGCCATGTACAGCGAGGCCGTGCCTGCGTTGATTTCTGGCACCACCACCACTTTGAGTTTCTGAGTTTCACGCACCAAGTCTGCACTGCCTTCAATCAAGGCGCCAGCCACCACGCCTTTCATTTGCAAATTGTTGGTGGAGGCGATGCCTTGTTCAATGCGCACATCGCCGCGCACAAAGTCAAACGCAAAACCATCGCTAAAGAGATCGCTGAAATCCAAAGTCAAACGACGAGGCAAGGCTTGCAGGTTGAGCACGCCCAACAAACGTGCAGCACCCGGTTCGGTTTTCAAAAATTGGCCTTTTTCAATGTCCAGATTCATCTTGCCGGACATGCTGGCGTAATCCAAGGTGATGGGGGAACCCTGCCAAGTCACTTGGCCTTCAAGCCGTCCTTCGCCGTGGCGAATGGCGCCAGGTGTACCCAGGCGCGTGAGCAATTCACCACTGTCACGAATGGCCAACACAAAACTCAGTTGCGTGCGGCGCAAGCGTGGGCCGTCTGCCATCCAACTGCCATTGGCCGTGAGCGATGCCTCGGGCATAGAGACGTTGAATTTGTTGAGACGCCATTCACGCGTGACATTGGTGCCCACACGGTTGACGGCTTCGATTTCTACACGGCCCAGTTTTTTGCCACGCAAGGTCAACTCACCCACGACGATGTCCAGCGTGGGAATGCTGCTGGGCTGCTCGGTCAACATGCGTTCAACATCGGGCACCAAACTGGGAGGAATGTTCAGATACGCCAAACGCACAAACAACTGCGCAGGCACGTTGCCACGCGCAGGTCGAACCTCGGCAGAACCATTGAGCTCATCCGCACCAATGTTCAGTCGCCACAAATCATCTTGGCGTGTACCGCCCACCACCACTTTGTGAATGACTCGGTCAGCCACACGAATTTGATCGGCCTGCAATGCAGCAAAGGTTGGCATGTAGTCTTGCGCACCATCGTCTGGTGCTTCATTGCCGATGACGGGTTTGACCGCACCTTTGCGTCTGGCAGGAGAGGTGCCGGTGAGTTGCGTGAGTGCTGTGTTCCATGCATCCAAATCAACCATGGGCAGGCGCAAGTTCAAGCTCACCGCGTTGTCACGCATGGGCACCGCATCGGCTACCGACTGACCCACAGCAATGCCACCGCGCAGCACGCGCGGGCGTGAGCCACTGAGATCACGCACATACGTCACAGCCACCAAACGATCCAAGCTGACTTTGATTTGATCTTGCAACACACGGGCTTTAGGCTGCAGCGACTCGCGTGTCAATTGCGTTTCGATCTTCAATGGCATTGATGCTGCGGCTGACTTGTTCAAAGGCGCAGGCAAAGTCAGCGCCATGCCTTTGAGGTCACTGCTGATGAGCAACTCGGGTTGACCACGACGCAATCCCAAGGTGGCGTTGTAGCTGGACTTGCCGTTGGCACGCAAACCCAAACGAGACACAAAACCGAGCTCTCGCGCTTGGCGCAAACCTTCAGCGGTCAAGTTGCCATTGATTTTGAGTTGCAGGGGCGATTGGTCATCGCGGCTGACAAACGACAAGCCGCCATCCAAAGTAGCGTCGCCGCCCAGCAGCTGCGCTTGTACGCCTTTGAGCTCAAAGCCTTGCTCGCTGAATTGCAAACGGCCTCGCGTGCGGTTGAGCACGGGAGTGCCTGGGATGATTTGCAGCGCGTTGTCTGCAAAGGCCACGCTACCTTGCACTTTAGAGGTGCTTAAGGCATCGATCGGCAACGTGAGTGAGAGTTTGTAGTTCGCCTCACCTGTTGCTTGGCTTTTGCTCAGCACCGAACCCGTCAATTCGTTGAGTGCCGACTTCGCAACCATGTCCAGCACTTGCTGTACTGGCCCATGGCCTTCGCCGGTGACGCTGACCACGGCTTTTGCCAAGTTGGGAATATGGGCTTCAACTTTTTGCCACGTCACATCAGGCGCACCTGCCAACTGCGTGCGTCCTTTGAAATGCAAAGCACTGCGGTCGAACACCAAGTCACCTTGAATGTCGGTCAGTGCAGGCCATGCCTGGGTGGGCGCGACTTTCGCAGACTCAGGCGGCACATAGGCGTAACGACCTTGTGCCAGTTGCGCAGCAATTCGGAATTCCCCCTGCTTTGGGTTATCAAACGGCATGTCATTCAAATGACCACGCAAGCGAATCGTGGCATGGCTGGCTTGACCGGCCAGCACGGCATCACGCACATACGCTCGCACACCGGCAGGCAATGTGTTGGGCAAGTAACGATGTGCGTGAGAAATGTCAGCACGAGAAATGGTGGCCGTCAAATCCAACACACCGGGCAAGCGCGCATCGGCCTCTCCCGTTTTCCAATTGCCATTGAATTCACCCGAGACATCGGCATTGACCACGCGACCTTGTGTGAATTGCACACTCACCTCATCGCCTTTGATCTGCCATGCCATCTGTGCAGTGGCCTCATCCAAGGCCAGTGTGGGTTCGTCTAAACCCATGGGCAAAGTCAAGCTGCCTTTGCTAAAACTCACGCGCGCTTTACCGCTTTTCTGCGTGAGGTCAAACTCCAGCTGCGCGCCTTGCAAGCCAGGCACGTTGGCCAGCGGACTGTCCGCCAAGGAGTCACGTTGCAACGACAGCTGACGCACTTGGCCATGGGCGGTGTAGTTCAAGCTGCTGTCATTGTTCGTTTGCCAGCTGGCTTTGAGCTGATTGACTTGGCCTTGTGGCTGAACACGCGACAACATCGCACGCCACGCTTGGGGTAGCGGTAACCGTTGGCTGATTTGCGTGAGCGCATCCAAATCCAAACGATCGGCACTCAAACTGCCTGATTCAAACGCATCACCACGCCAGCCAACCCGCACCAAGCCACCTGGCCAGTGCTCACCCTCTTGGGTGTCAAACACCAAGTCTTGGCTGCTGATCTCAACGTCGCCGTCTTGCCACTTTGCGCCGACACGACCATGCACATGGCGCAGGCCCAGAGGCTGCAAATCAGCACCCAACCGCGCATCAACCGCATCAAGGACCACATCGGCCGTGACGCCGACGGGCTGACCGTATTGCACATCCGCCCACAAGCGCACGGCGCCACGCCCCTCTTGCAATGACAAGCCTTTGTCCATACTTACCCATTGGCGCAAGCTGGCGAGGTTGACATGGGGAAGTTCAGCAAACACCTCACCCGACCATTGCGCGACATCACCTGCGCGTTGCCAAGGTCGTTGGTAAAACTTGCCACGTGTTGACACACGCTGACCCAGTGTTTCTGGGGGCGTGGCGTCGGCACGCAGTTCGTGACGGAACCAGCGGTTTTGAATGGCAATGTCGACGTCTTTGAGTGTCAACACGGGCGCTGCGCTTTGTGTGCTGCTTACTCGACTCTCATCATGCCAATGCACCACACCACCGCGCACCAAAAATTCGGGCTGCGAGAAAAACCAATCTGCGCCACTGCCATCGCCGCCGGCTTGCGTGTCTAAGCCCGCCACCCACACATGGCCATTGGCATCGCGGCGAATTTCTAGCTCGGGCTGTTCAATATCCAGCTGCTCAAACTTGCCTCGCACCAAGGACAAGGGCGACACCGCCGCCAACACGCGCGGCAAGCGCAAGGCCTCGCGACCTTCGCGGTCAAACAAGCGCACATCGTTCGCTTCAAACCATGGCACCCACCATCCGCCTTGTGCTTGGATGCCACCAATTTCTAAACGCATCCCCATGGCGCGTGAGGCTTGTTGTTGCAACACCTCACGGTAGTCCGCAATTCGCGGCACAATGAAAACGTGCAGCGCACTCCAAGCCATCAACACCACCACCCAAGCCAACACGACCAAGCCGAGCGCCCAATGAAGCGCACGTCGCCAGCCCGACTTGGCAGTCAGGTCAAGAACGGTGTGTTCGGGGATGGGAGTCACTGGATCAGACAAATGTTTACGCGCTAGCCATATGAACGGAATTATCCCCTGCCTATGCAGAATTTGAGTCACCATTCACGCTTCGTCCAACGGCTGCGCCGCCGCTACGCCCATGAGCTGCATTTGCTGCCAGAAGGCGCACCTGTTTTGGCCACCCTACAGGTCTGCTTTGACGCTTTGCGCCAAAACCACAGCTGCAGCGATGCCCTGCGCATCCTGCGCCAACTGGTGATGGAGCGCTTGGTAGTGTTGGACTGCGAGCAGCACGCGAGCCTAGAGGCCATCACCCGCGCTGTGACTGAATTGGGCGAATTCACGCTCGATGTCGCTTTTCAAGAGGCCCAAGCGCAGTTGGATGGCAGCTTCGGCATGCCCACCACGCCCAGCGGCGAACGTGCGACCTTGTGGATTGTTGGCATGGGCAAGTTTGGTGCGCGTGAGCTGAATGTGTCCAGCGACATCGACCTGATTTATGTGTACGACGAAGACGGCGAAACCACGGGTTTGTCTGATGGCCGTGGGCGCATCAGCAACCACGATTACTTTGCCAAAGCCGTCAAACTCATTTACACCTTGATTGGGGACACCACCGAACACGGCTTTGTGTTTCGCATGGACTTGGCTTTGCGTCCCAACGGCAACTCGGGGCCCAGCGTGGTATCACGCCAATCGTTGGAAGAATATTTCTTGGTGCAGGGCCGCGAGTGGGAACGCTTTGCTTGGCTCAAGAGCCGTGTGGTCGCGCCGTTCAGTGCCAAAGCCAATGCATTTGAACTGCGTGACACGGTGCTCCCATTTGTATTCCGTCGCTATTTGGACTACAGCGTGTTTGAATCCTTGCGTGGTTTGCACCAACAAATTCGCAAGCACTCGGCCACGCGCAGTGCAGGCAGGCCAGAGCGCGCCAACGATGTGAAGCTCTCTCGCGGCGGCATTCGTGAAATTGAATTCACGGTTCAACTTCTGCAAGTGGTGCGCGGCGGCCACTTCCCCGAGCTGCGCACGCGCCCCACGCTGCAAGCCTTGCAGCGTTTGAGCCAAGCCAACCTCATGCCTGCGGCCACAGCTGAAGCCCTGGCCAAGGCCTATGTGTTTTTGCGCCAAGTCGAACACCGCATTCAATACTTGGACGATCAGCAAACCCATGTTCTGCCTACCAATGACGATGATTTAAATTGGATGTCGCTCACGCTAGGCTTTGGCGATGTGTGTGATTTTTTAAGCCAGCTCGACAGCCACCGTGAATTGGTGGCGCATGAGTTTGACCGCTTGCTGGGTTTGGGCGAAAAAACCGACACAGCCAACCATGGCGACTGCAAGGGCTGCACACCTAAAAATGACTATGTCGACTTGGCTTCTTTGCTACCTGACTTGAACCCCCGCTTGCGCGAACGTGTGACGCATTGGTCTGAACAACCCCGCATGCGCGCCTTGCGCGACGATGGCGTGCAACGCTTACTCAAACTTTTACAACGCACCAACGCATGGATTGACGATGGCCGCATCACTGAAGAAGCAGCCGTGCGCTGGAGTGATTGGATGGAGCCACTGCTGCGTCGAGAAAGCTATTTGGCACTGCTGATTGAACGCCCCCGTGTGCACGAACAACTCATGCGCTTGCTGGGCTTGGCACGTTGGCCCGCCAAGTATTTGCAACAGCATCCGGGCGTGATTGACGAACTGGCGGGCGAAGCCTTGCTGGCTGAGCGCTTTGTGCCGACTGAGTTTGAGCAAGAACTCGAACGTCGCCTTGCTTCTTTGCAATCCACCGGCCAAGCCGACGAAGAAACCTTGCTCAACTTGCTGCGCCGTGCGCACCATGCCGAAGTGTTTCGCACCTTGGCGCGTGACGTGGAAGGACGCATCACGGTCGAGCAAGTGGCAGATGATTTGAGCGCCTTGGCTGATTGCGTGCTGAGAATCACCAGCCGTTGGGTGTGGCAACACTTCAAGCAACGCCACCGCGATGAGCCTCTGTTTGCCATCCTTGCTTACGGCAAACTCGGCGGCAAAGAATTGGGCTATGGCAGCGACTTGGACATTGTGTTTGTGTACGAAGACGAACACGAGCGTGCAGGTGAAATTTACGCGGCTTACGTGCGCAAACTCATCAACTGGCTCACCGTTAAAACAGGTGATGGCGATTTGTATGAGATCGACACAGCCCTTCGCCCCAATGGCAACTCGGGCCTCTTGGTGTCCACCTTCGATGCCTATGCCGACTACCAATGCCAACGCGGCGAAAACACCGCATGGACTTGGGAACACCAAGCCATGACGCGTGCGCGTTTTTGCTTAGGTTCGCCCGAACTGCAAGCCCGTTTTGATGCAGTACGTGCCAATGTGATCAACGCCAAGCGCGACCAAGTTGCGCTGCGCCAAGAAATTGTGGCCATGCGCGACAAGCTGCGCGCAGCACACACCGTGAAGCCTGATTTGTTTGACGTCAAACACAGCGCAGGCGGCATGGTGGATGTGGAGTTTGCCGTGCAGTACTTGGTGCTGGCCTTTGCGCAGCAACATCCAACATTGCTAGCCAACGTGGGCAACATTGCCTTGTTGCTCAGTGCCGAAAAAGCAGGCTTGTTGCCAGCGGGCCTAGGAGAAGCTGCGGGAAGTGCCTACCGTGAACTACGCCGTGTGCAACATCGTGCGCGATTGGACGAACAACCAACGCAAGTGCCGCAGGCTGAACTTGACAAAGAGTGCGCAGCGATCAAGGCCTTGTGGCAGGCGGTGTTCGGCTAAGCCTGATGCTTTAACCTTGGCGAATTTTTTTCACCAAGGCCGTGGTGGAGTATCCATCGACAAACGGAATGGCTTGCGCACGGCCACCATAGGCCTCGACCACTTTGGTTTCGGCCAGTTTGCTCATGTCGTAATCACCCCCCTTGACCAACACATCGGGGCGTAACTCGGTGATGAGTTCTAGCGGCGTGTCTTCGTCAAACCATGTCACCAAACTCACTGACTCTAGGGCCGCCATCAGCGCCGCGCGGTCGAGTTCGTTGTTCAAGGGACGGTCTGGGCCTTTGCCTAAGCGCTTGGCAGATGCATCGCTGTTCAGCGCCACAACCAAACTGCCACCCAAGCTACGCGCTTGCGCTAAATACGACGCATGCCCTCGGTGCAACACATCAAACACACCATTGGTGAACACCACGGGCCCATTAGCGCGCAAGGCAGCCATGCGCTGCACAGCGGCTTGGCGCGAAGCCAACTTAGATAAAAAAGCAGGGGGGGGCAAGGTGGTGTCGGTCATGGTGCGCCAATTCTAGGCGGCGCCACAGCAAGCACATCGGATCAAGACCAACCGTTGGCCTTGCTCTCTGATTTGGTTTTTTGGCGACGCCAGCGATTCACCGCTTCGGTGATGGCATTCAAATCATGCAGCACGGTGACACCCTCGATTTGACGACGACGCAGCGAAGGGGCACTGCCACCGGCCCACACATCGACAGAAGCAGGCAAGAGCAAATTGAGCTCCATCAAACCATCCACCACATGGTTGGAGTTCATGTTCACACTGAAGCTCAAAGCCACCACATCAACGCTATGCGCGGTCGCCGCTTGGGCAATGTCACGCACCGGTGTTTGCGTGCCCAAAGACACACAGCGACAGCCCTGCAAGGTCAGCAAACTTTCCACCATCAACAAGCCCAACCCATGGGCTTCTTGCGGGAAGGTCGTCAACAACACCGCTGGTTCGCCGCCGCTGGCGGCTTTCGGAATGGCAACGATGGCTTGGCGCAACAAACTGCCCACGCACTCGGTGTACAAATGTTCTTCATGCACAGCCAAATCACCGCGTGCCCATGCATCACCCACCATGCCTGTCAACGGGGCAACCACATTGGTCACAAACCGTTGCAAACCATCTTGTGACAAGGTCTTGAGCAACTCTCGGCGAATGCCTTCATGGTCTTGCGTTTGCAGCATGCCGATGTAGGCCATCAGATCTTCACGTGCATGGCCTGCATCTGCTATGTGGGCTGGCTGCAATGATGCCTCACCCCGGCTGAGGTGCTGCAACGCCTCCATCGATTGCGCCACGATACGGCCCGGGCGGTGACCTTGGTCCATCAAACGCTTGATGACGCGTAACTTCTCTACCTGCGCCATGGGGTAGATGCGCTCATCATTGGCATCACGGCCCGGCATGGGAAAGCCGTAACGACGCTCCCACACGCGCAAGGTGTCCTTACCAATACCGGTATCTCGCTCGACAGCTGCAATCGAAAGCGTCATTTGCGAGTGGTCATCACGTGAGTTCATGGCTACAAATCCCCCGTTGGTGCGCATGGAGACTATTTCTGTCCTAGACAGAAATGCAATACTAAGCCATGATTGTCCCCTATTTCTGAAGGGCTTTGCGTGATGTACCGTTTTGTTTTCATATGGGCTTGTCTTTTTTCCAGCGTGACTCTGGCGCACAGCGCGCAAGATGCCGCTAACGTCAACACAAGCACTTGCCCAAGCGTGTTGCAATACACGGTGTTGCGCTTGCAAGATGAAAAACCTCAAAACCTTTGCCAATACGCTGGGCAAGTTGTGGTTGTCGTGAACACCGCGAGCTTTTGTGGCTTTACCCCGCAATACAAAGGCCTTGAGGCCCTGTACGCCAAATACAAAGACCGAGGCTTGGTGGTCCTGGGTTTTCCAAGCAACGACTTTTCACAAGAACCCGACAGCAACGCCAAGATCGCTGACTTTTGCGAAAACACCTTTGGCGTGAAGTTCCCCATGTTTGTGAAAACCACTGTGCGCGGTAACGACGCATTGCCCTTGTTCAAACAACTGGCGACACAAACGGGCACCACACCGAAGTGGAACTTTTACAAATACGTCATCAGCCGCGACGGCAAAGACATCAAAAGCTTCAGCAGCATGACCGGCCCACAAGACAAAAGCTTTGTGCAAGAAATTGAAAAACAACTGGCCGTGAAAGGTGTTGCGCCATGAAGCCACGCATCGCCATTGTGGGTTCAGGCATTTCCGGTCTATCCGCAGCGCATCACTTGTATGGCCACGGCGACATCACGCTGTTTGAGGCGGGCGACTACTTCGGTGGTCACACCCACACCGTCGACGTGACATTGCCCACGCCGACAGGCATACAAACGCACGGCGTAGACACTGGGTTTTTGGTCTACAACGAGCGCACGTATCCGGGGCTGATCGCGCTGTTTCAAGAACTGGATGTCACCACCGTCAAATCCGACATGTCGTTCTCGGTTCAAGTACCGCATAAGAATGGTCAGGGTGCTTTGGAGTGGAACGGCGCGAACCTCAACACCGTGTTTGCGCAACGCAGCAATGTGTTCAAACCCAGTTTCATCAAAATGCTGCGCGATGTGATTCGTTTCAACACGTTGGCCACTGAGCTGGCCGAGCGCAACCAAGACCACGAACTGGCACAGCCTTTGAGCGGCTTTTTGCTCTCGCACAAATTCAGCGATGCGTTTCGTGATTGGTATTTGCTACCCATGCTGGGCTGCATTTGGAGCTGCCCCACCGACCAAATGCTGAAGTTCCCCGTGGCGACCATGATTCGGTTTTGCCACAACCACGGCCTGATTCAAGTCAACAACCGTCCACAGTGGTACACCGTGGCGGGCGGTGCACGCCACTATGTTGAGAAAATTCTGACGCGTATCCCAGACAAACGTTTGCACACGCCCGTGCTTCGCATTGAGCGCGACGCGCACAGTGTGACGCTACAAACACACCAAGGTGCTGAACGTTTTGACAAAGTGATTTTGGCTAGCCATGCCGACCAATCGCTCGCCATGTTGGCCGAACCCACGACACAAGAACAAGCCACCCTGAGCGCGATTCGCTATCACCCCAACCGAGCCGTGCTGCACACCGACACCTCGGTAATGCCGAAGAAAAAACTTGCATGGGCGGCATGGAACTACGAACGTGCAGCACATGACAGCACCGAGTCCACCCGTGTGTGTTTGCACTATTGGCTCAATCTGTTACAGCCACTGCCGTTTAACCAAGATGTGATCGTGTCGCTCAACCCGGTGCGCGAGATTGATCCTGCACACGTGATTGGCGAATACGACTACGCCCACCCTGTGTTTGACCTGCCCGCCATTCAAGCGCAAAGCCACATGACGCAACTGCAAGGCCAGCAACACACCTGGTTTGCCGGTGCGTGGATGGGCTACGGCTTTCATGAAGACGGCTTCAAAGCTGGACGCGTTGCCGCACAGAACTTGTTAGCCAACTTGACACGATGAGTGACATGACGCACAGCGCCCTCATTGGCGAGCAAGCACAAGCCATGATTGGTTTTGGCCAAGTGCGTCACACGCGCTTGCGCCCAAAGCTCCACGCCTTTGCCTACAACACCTTCTTTTTGATGCTGCCCATGCGAACGTTGCAAGCGACGGGCAGCGCCCCACTCGCCATCAACCGCGCCGGTGCCATCAGCTTTCATGACGTGGACCATGGCGATGGCCGTCACGCAGACGCAGGCGGTGCATTGGCATGGCTGGATGAACTGCTGCGCAACGAAGGCATTCGTGATGCGACAGGCGAGGCGTGGTTGCATTGCTACCCGCGCGTGTTGGGCTACACCTTCAAGCCCGTGAGCTTTTGGTATTGCCACGCCGCAGACAACAGCTTGCGCGCCATCGTGGTGGAAGTGAACAACACCTTTGGCGAGCGCCATTGCTATTTGCTAGATCACCCGCGCTACGGCATTGAGCAACGTGCCAACAAAGTGTTCCATGTATCGCCATTTTGTGAAGTGCAAGGCGATTACCGCTTTCGCTTCATGCGCACCGCAGATCGCACCATCGCGTGTATTGACCACGACGATGCCCACGGCCCATTGATTGAAACCAGCCTGAGTGGGCAGCTTCAACCCATCACACACACCGCCCTGCGCCATGCTCTGTGGGGCTACCCGCTGATGACCTTGATGGTGATGGCACGCATCCATTGGCAAGCGTTGAAGCTGTGGCTCAAACGCGTGCCGTTCTTCACCAAGCCCTCCCCACCACAAGATTTTGTGACCCGTTGATCCAGAGAGAAGCACAGCCATGAACACCAACACGACCTCGGCCCCCGTCATCTCATCCACCCAAGCCATGCCTGCTGCTGCGCGACGCGTGGTGAGTCTGCTGCAACGCTTGCAACACGGCACGCTGCATGTGCAGTGGCCTGATGGGCGCGTGGAACAGTTTGGTTCGGCCAACGGTGAAGGGCTCAATGCCACCTTGCATTTGCACAGCTTTGCGCCGCTGACACAAGCCATGAAATCGGGCGACATTGGTTTTGCCGAAAGCTACATCGCAGGCGAGTGGACCACCAACAACTTGGCCGAATTGCTGCAACTGTTGGTGGCCAATCGCCGCGACATGGAAGAGCTGATTTACGGCAACTGGCTGGGCCGCTTGTTTTACCGTGTGCGCCACTTGTTGCATCGCAACACACGCAGCAACAGCAAGAAAAACATCCACGCGCATTACGACTTGGGCAACGCGTTTTACGAGCTGTGGCTAGACCCCACGATGAACTATTCATCGGCTTGGTTTGACAACAACCGCACCCAACCCATGGCCCAAGCGCAAACCGCCAAAGTGCGCCGCGCCCTGCGCATGGTGGACGCCAAAGCAGGCGATCGCATTCTTGAAATCGGTTGCGGTTGGGGCGCATTGGCCGAGTTGGGTGGAAAAGAATTTGGCGCCCGCATGAGCGGCGTGACTTTGAGCCACGAGCAATTGGCCTTCGCCAACCAACGCATGCAAACTCAAGGATTGGCTGCCACCAGCAACTTGCGGTTGCAAGACTACCGCGACATTGACGACGGCCCTTACGACGCGATTTGCTCCATCGAAATGCTCGAGGCCGTCGGCCAAGAATATTGGCCCACCTATTTCGAAAGCGTGGCACGCTTGCTCAAATCGGGCGGCAAGGCCTGTGTGCAAACCATCACCATCGACGACAGCTTGTTTGACCGCTATGTCAAGAGCACCGACTTCATCCAACAATACATCTTCCCCGGCGGCTGCTTGCCTTGCCCGCGCGAGTTTCGTGCACACGCAGAGCGCGCTGGTCTGAAGGTGATCGACGAACTGGCTTTTGGTTTGGACTACGCCGAAACCCTGCGCCGCTGGCGTCACCAGTTCATGGCCGACAAAGCGCAAGTGTTGCAACTGGGTTTTGACGAACGCTTCATCCGCATTTGGGAGTTCTACCTCGCCTATTGCGAAGCCGCATTCGAACAACACAACACGGACGTGGTTCAATACACCTTGGTCAAACCTTAAGCTGTTGCACACCGCCTATGTCGCTTTTTTTCAAACCCATGAACACACCCATCACCGACTGGCAGTGCCGCAGTGTGTGGTTGATTGGGGCATCCAGTGGCATTGGCTTGGCAACTGCCAAAGCACTGCATGCAGCAGGTGCACGGGTGGTGGTGTCGGCGCGCAATGCCGAGTTGTTGCAACAATTTGTCGATGCACACCCAGGTGCGCAAGCTGTGGTGCTCGATGTGGCAGACGCCGCTGCCATCACCGCTGCGGCACGCTACGTGCAAACACAACAAGGCTTGGATGTGGTGATGTACTGCGCAGGCTACTACGTGCCACAACGCGCCACCTCATATTCATTGCCAGAGATGCTGCGCCATCTCGACATCAACTACACAGGTGCGCTGCGCGTGTTGGATGCTGTGCTGCCTGAACTGTTGCCCAACCAGAAGGGCCACCTCAGTTTCATTTCCAGCGTGGCCGGGTTTCGTGGCTTGCCACAAAGCCTGGCTTATGGCCCAACGAAAGCGAGCCTCATCAATTTGGCAGAAGCACTGTATTACGACTTGCAGCCGCACGGCATTGGGGTGAGTGTGATCAACCCCGGCTTTGTGGAAACACCCTTGGTGGCTGGCAATGACTTCCCCATGCCAGCGCTCATCACGCCCGAAAAAGCTGCCCAAGAAATTTTGAAGGATTGGCGCAACGGTAAATTTCACATCCACTTCCCCAAGCGCTTCACACGCCTGCTGCTCTTGCTTCGCGTGCTGCCCTACCGCTGGTACTTTGCTTTGGTACGTCGCAGCACGGGCATGTGAGGTCTGCCATGTCCTCGCACATATCAGACGCTCAGAGCCCCGAAGCTGCACTGCAACAGGTAGTGCATTTCTTTGAACACATGCGGCCCAGTGATGTGGCGCGCCTTGCCGACATTTACGCCGCAGATGCGCAGTTCAAAGATCCTTTCAACGACGTTCAAGGCATCCCCGCCATCGAAGGCATCTTTGCCCACATGTTTGAAGCACTGGATGCGCCTCGCTTTGTCATCACCAACCAAGTGCTGCAAGGCACGCAAGCGTTTGTGACGTGGGACTTTTTGTTTGCCATGCAGCGCATGAACCACGGCGCAACCCAAACCATTCGAGGCGCCACCCACTTTGTACTGCGAGAAGAGCGTGGTGTTTGGCGCGTGGCCGTGCATCGGGACTATTGGGATGCCGCTGAAGAGCTGTATGAAAAGCTGCCCGTGGTGGGTAGCTTGATGCGCTGGCTAAAGAACCGCGCCAACAGTTAAGTGGGTAGCGTGTCCTTGAAGCTTTGACGCTGCGACAAGCGCTCGTACAAACCTGCCAAATTGGGATGCTGACCACGCCAATCAATTTGCGGGAAACGGAAATCCAAATAGCCAACGGCGACACCCACAGCAATGTCCGCCAAGCTCAAGTGGATGCCCACGCAATTGCTGCGCTCGGCCAATGCTCGGTCCATGGCAATCAAGCTGTCGTCGATTTTTTTCAACTGGCGATCAATCCATGCTTGGCTGCGTTCACCGTCTTTGCGACCAGGCCATGTGGCTTCGAGGCGCGCAAGAATTGCCGCGTCTAACAAACCATCCGACAAAGCCTCCCAAGTTTTCACTTCGGCACGTTCGCGGCCAGCGCCAGGAATGAGCTTGCCAACAGGTGACAGTGTGTCCACGTATTCAACAATGACACGCGAGTCAAACAAAGCCTCGCCACCTTCCATGATCAAGCAAGGCACTTTGCCCAACGGGTTGGATGCAGAAATGTTGGTGTCAGCCGCCCACACGTCCTCGGACACAAACTGGTAATCCAGTTTTTTCTCGGCCATGACGATGCGCACTTTGCGCACATAGGGGCTGGTGATTGAGCCAATCAGTTTCATAAGTTTTTCACAGATTTATCAGAGCTCTAGTTTATCTATCTTGCGTATACATGGCACTTGAGCGCAGCACCTAAAATTGCAGGATGAGTAATACAAACCACACTTCCCAAGCTATTTCCCAAGTTACGGCCTTGTCGCCCCTTGATGGCCGTTACGCTGGCAAAGTCGCCGCCCTGCGCCCCTTGATGAGCGAGCAAGGCTATATGCACCGCCGCGTGCAAGTGGAAATCGCGTGGTTCATCGCCTTGAGCGATGCTGGGTTTGCCGAATTCAAACCATTGAGCGCTGCTTCTCGCGACTATCTCATCAGTTTGGTCACTAACTTCAGCACCGAAGATGCGCTGGCCATCAAAGACGAAGAGAAGGTCACCAACCACGACGTGAAAGCGGTTGAGTACTGGATCAAGAAAAAATTCAAAGGCCACGCAGAGCTAGAAGCCGCCGCAGAGTTTGTGCACTTTGCGTGCACCAGTGAAGACATCAACAACACCAGCCACGCGCTGCAATTGCAAGCGGGTCGCGATGAAGTCATCTTGCCTGGCATTGATGGCTTGATCGCCAAGCTACGCGAGATGGCCCACGCCTACGCCGAGGTGCCCATGCTCAGTCGCACCCACGGTCAGACTGCCAGCCCCACCACGGTGGGCAAAGAAGTGGCCAACGTGGTGATGCGTCTGCGCCAAGTGCGCGAGCGCATTGCCAGCGTGCACATCATGGCCAAAATGAACGGCGCGGTGGGCAACTACAACGCCCACCTGAGCGCTTGGCCCGACTTCGACTGGGAAGCCTTCAGCCGCAAAGTGGTGGAAACACCAGCACCTTTGGGCCTCGGCCTGACCTTCCAACCCTACAGCATTCAAATCGAGCACCACGACTACATGGCCGAGTTGTTTGACGCTGTGGCACGCGCCAACACCATCTTGATTGACTGGTCGCGCGATGTGTGGGGCTATGTGTCATTGGGCTACTTCAAACAGCGTTTGAAAGCTGGCGAAATTGGCTCATCCACCATGCCGCACAAAGTCAACCCAATTGACTTTGAAAACGCCGAAGGTAATTTGGGGTTGGCCAACGCCGTGCTCAAACACCTGAGCGAAAAGCTGCCCATCAGCCGCTGGCAGCGTGACCTGACCGACTCCACCGTGCTGCGCAACATGGGCGTGGCCTTGGGCTACACCGCTCTGGCGTATCAATCGATGATGGTGGGCCTGAACAAACTCGAACTCAACGAAGAAGCTTTGGCTGCCGACCTCGACGCCGCTTGGGAAGTGTTGGCCGAACCCATCCAAACTGTCATGCGCCGTTACGGTGTGCAAGGCGCTTATGAGCAGCTCAAAGAAGTCACACGCGGCAAAACCGTCACGGCTGAAGCACTGCATGGTTTGATTGCCTCATTGCAAATTCCGCAAGCGGACATTGACCGTTTGCTGGCAATGACGCCTGGCAGCTACGTGGGCAAAGCCGCCGAACTGGCGCGTCGCGTTTAAACAGATGGCGATCAAATCCACCATCTTCAAAGCGAACGTTCAAATCGCTGACATTGACCACGGCTACTACGCCGACCACGCGCTGACCCTAGCGCGTCACCCCAGCGAGACGGATGAACGCATGATGGTGCGTTTGGTCGCGCTCTCGCTTCAAGCGCACCAACTGCAAGACATGTGCGGCGGTGACGGCGTGTTGGCCTTTGGCGCAGGTCTGTCTGACCCTGATGAGCCCGATGTGATGCTGACCGATTTCACGGGCCGCAAACGCCTGTGGATTGAAGTGGGTCAGCCCGAAGAAAAGCCACTGCTCAAAGCCTGCAGCAAGGCCGACCAAGTGATGTTGTATGTGTTTTCCAGCTCAGGCGATGTCTGGTGGAAGAACATGCAAAACAAACTCATCAAGCCAACATCTCTGCAGGTGTGGCGCATTCCCAGCAGCGCTTCGCAAGACTTGACCAAACTGGCCGAGCGCAGCATGCAACTGCAAGCGACGATTCAAGAAGGTGTGGTGATGATGAGCAACGGCAAAACGACAGTCGACATTGAGTGTGAGCGCTGGAAGTAAGCACCGCCACTCTGACAAAGCGCACTTAAGGTGCGCTTTTTTCTTGCGTGTCGCCCACATCGACAGATGCGCACGCTAACGCACGCTCGGCGTATTTATTAAAACGCCAAGATGTGCCAATCATGGTGATGCGTCGCCATGTACTGCGCTTCTCGCCGGGCGACATTTCGGGCCAGTACTGCACTTCTTCAAAGGTGCGACCGCAGCCTTTGCACTCTTCATCACCTTGGCTGGTCGAGCAAATCGCAATGCACGGCGCATCAGGCGTGGTGCGATACCAACCGAGCCATGCTTCATAGGCTTTTTTAGGAAACCCTTTTTCTGCCGCTTCTTCGTGGTGGTAATAAATCATCAACGCATACACCTCGGCCAGCGCACGGATTTCGGGCGCAAGTGTGACGCCATCGGGCGATGGCTTTTGTTCGCGCCAATAGTTAATGGCCGCCTCAATGTCGGTGATGTGAATGCCAGCCATCGCGTTAGAGTCTGTTACCTAAAAAGCAGGGTGAAAGTCGGGGGGTGGATGATAACGGCAATGCTATGCTGCCCAGGCAATGAAACTACTTTTAACTTGGGTACTCCATGCCACAGCCTTGATGGCGCTGGCACATCTTTACAGCGGCGTTGAAGTCACCGGCTTTGGTGCGGCCATGGCAGCGGCTTTGGTCATGGGCATTTTTAACCTCATCGTGCGCCCTGCCTTGGTGGTGCTGACATTACCCGTGACGTTTTTCACGCTCGGGCTTTTCCTCTTTGTCATCAATGCCTTCATGTTCTGGGCTGCAGCAGGTTTGCTGGAAGGTTTTTGGGTACGCGGCTTTGGATCGGCGCTGCTGGGTTCGCTGATTTACTCAGCGTTTGGTGTGTTAATTGATGCTGCGCTCGAGCGCTTGTTCCCGCCGCAACCGCTCTAACTCGCGCAAACGGGCGTCAATGATGGACGCCTCCATATGGCCTGCGCGGTCTAACTTGCCTTCACTCGCCATTTGGTGCGCCAGCATTTGCGCAGCTTTGAAACGGTCCACTGCTGCGCCGTAGTCCAGCTCCATGGCTCTGGCCTCTGCTTGGGCACGTATGGCTCTTAAAGCATCGCCCTGCAGCTCATAAGCAGAAGCCTCTAACAACCAAGCTGTGGCATCACGTGGATGCTGGTTGAGCCACAAAGACAAATCGCTAGCAGCCACTCTGCCCTGCGCAGGTTTGCGTGTCGCCACACGACTTTGCGCCAGCTGAATGCGTGTCGCGCGGTCGTTGTTCGCAATCACAGTAGCTTTCGGCTCCAGCAACGCAACAGCTTGCGTCGCATCTCCTGAATTCAATGCCAGCTCAGCTGCCAACAAACGTATCACGCGCTGTGCGTTCAAATCCAAACCACCCACAGCTTGCAAGCGATTCAAATGCTGACGCGCCTCAGCAAAGTTGCGTTGCTTCATTTCAGCCATGGTTGCGCCATACAACATACCTGACTGCTTCGCCTTATTGGCAGCAGCCAACGTCGTTGCATTCGCTTGCGCTGCAACTGTGCGCAACACATCAATGCCAGGATTGGCCAGAACCTGTGCACGCGCAGACATCATGGCATGCATGGGCGTGGTGGGCACAGCACCCTTGGCGGGCAATAGCTGCTGACGCGCTTGCGCATCCGATATGCGCTCGGTCGTCATCGGATGGCTCCGTAAATAGGGAAATGCGCCGTTGTCATTCAAACGGGAAGCCTGCTGCAGCTTTTCAAACATGGTGACAAAGCCTTGTGGCTCGTAGCCGGCTTCGGTCATCACGCCGTAGCCCACGCGGTCCGCCTCACGCTCCATGTCGCGTGAAAAGTTCAATTGACTTTGAATCGCCGCAGCTTGACCGCCCACCATCACCGCATTCGCCGCGCTCATACCGCTGGCACTGGGTGTACGACTGGCAGCCAGCATGCCCAAAATCATGGCCCCCATCACCATGGGACCTTGGCGCCCCTGCTGCGCAATCATGCGTGCAATGTGACGCTGCGTGACGTGGCTCAGCTCATGCGCCAACACCGAAGCCAATTCGTCAGCACTGCTGACCGCTGAAATCAAGCCCAAGTGCACGCCCAAATAGCCACCGGGCAGCGCAAACGCGTTGATGCTGCGCTCACGGATCAGCGCCACTTCCCACGCAAACTGTTGCTCCAACTCAGGCGTCAACTCACCGCGCTGACGCGCCGAGGCCAACAAAGGCTGCCAAATGGACTGCAAATAATCGCCCAGAACGGGGTCGTCTAAATAATCGGGGTCACGGTAAATTTCGCGGGCAATGCTCTCGCCCAAACGGCGCTCCACGCCCAGTGGCACTTCGGCGCCATCCCCTAAGTTTGGCAAGCGCCCATTGTTGAGTTGCGCCTGCGCAGGCGCCATTGGCAACAACATCGCCACGCACACCCCCCACACGCCAAGGCGGCGTAACAAATGGGGTGGTAGCAGGGTAGAAAACATGTGTGCCATGGACCGTATGATGCGGCTTTCATGTTAACCCGTTGTAAATTTCAACATGTCCACACTCACACACTTTGATGCACAAGGCCAAGCCCACATGGTGGACGTGGCCGACAAGGCCCACACCAAACGCGTGGGCGTGGCCACAGGCCGCATTGTCATGTTGCCCGCCACGCTGGCCTTGATCCAAAGCGGCACCGCGAAAAAGGGCAATGTGTTGGGCATTGCCCGCATCGCAGGCATTCAAGCCGCCAAGAAAACCAGCGACTTGATTCCTTTGTGCCATCCACTCGCACTCACCCGTGTGGCTGTGGAGTTTGCGGTGGACGAACCCACGCACAGCGTGCAGTGCACTGCCACTGTGGAGACCGTCGGCCAAACCGGCGTGGAGATGGAAGCGCTCACCGCCGTACAAGTGGCGTTGCTCACGATCTATGACATGTGCAAGGCTGTGGACCGTGGCATGACCATGACGGATGTGCACTTGCTAGAAAAGCATGGCGGTAAGTCGGGCAGCTACGTCGCCGCCTAATTGCCTTGGATCTGCGCTTACTTTGCAGCAGCCTCTTCGGCCTGTTGCATGTGCCAAAGCTTCAAATACTTGTAGTAGCTGGTCTCGGCGTTGGAGATAGACAGCGCCAAGCCATGTGCGCCATCTAAGAAACCTCGGCGAATCACATAAGTGCGAAAGAAGGCCCACGCGCCGTGACCCAAGGCACCCGCCACAGACGAGCGCTTGCCACGCGCATAGGCTTGTTTGGCGGAGGCACTGGAATACGCGTCGACCTTAGACAAGACTTGTGAGAAGTTGAGATAGCTGTAGTGCAGCAAATGGTTGTGCAGCGCGTGCACCGACTGCTGTGTCACCACACGCTCATGCACGAGGTCGTCTGAGAACTTAGCGGTGCCTCGCTTGAACAAGCGCAACACATAGTCTGGTTGCCAACCTGCATGGTGAATGAACTTCCCGCAGTAAGACGACAAGCGCGGCAACTTGTAGGCCACGTCAGACGCACCCGCTTGCAACACCTGTTTGATTTCTGCGGCCAACTCGGGCGTGACGCGTTCGTCTGCATCGATCGACAACACCCAATCGCAGGTGGCCAAATCAAGCGCACGATTTTTTTGAGGCCCAAAGCCGGGCCAGTCGGCGGGCTGCGCCACTTTGGCACCATGCTGCTGCGCGATCACCACGGTGGCATCGGTGCTTTGACTGTCGACCACGATGATTTCGTCCACCAAGCCATGCATGGACTGCAAACAGTCATGCAAGTTATGTGCTTCGTTGCGCGTGATGACGATGGCCGAGAGGGTGGGACGTGTTTGTGTCATGTTGCAATGAGTTTAGCGTGGCGTGTTTTGCTTCACATCGTCTAGACGCTCGGTCAGCGCCTGCGCTTGCGCGTCATGACCTAACAACTTGCCGCTGTCGATGACGCGTTGCACCACGCGCGTTTCGGGTGAGTAATGCATCAACCGCAGCGCTTGCGGGTACAACTCGGCGGCATTGTCTGCGGTCACGGTTTGCGTGGTCAGCTCAGCAAAGTCGGCTTGATTCTTGAACAACCAAGACTGCTTGGCGTGGTGCAAGGGGTTGTCTCGGTAGGCCGCATCGCGCGAGGCGGCTTGTCGGTAGATTTGCCCCACGCGGTTGAAGTCCCATGCCGCGTACAAACAACCAATGAACAACAAGGCAGCCACCAGCATAGGGCCCTCTTGCGCTTCTGCCCTTGCAGGCGCATCAGGTGCTCCCCACAACACACCGATGGCCAAGCCCAAGGTCATTTGAAACGGGCCGTACCAAAGCGGGTATTCCAACAGGCTATGCAAACCCAACACCACCAACAAGCACCAAGCCATCACACGCCATGCGTGCTGCTCACGCCACGGTGTGCGGCGCAACACCCACACACCCACCAGCGCCATCACGGCCACAGCAAATGGCACCCCAAACTCCAACGCCAAGTGCAACGGTAAGTCATGCGCGTTGTCCAACATGTCGCAAAAACGCAAGGTGTTGTAACCGGTCATGAAGTGCGCATAGTCGGTCTCGCCCCAGCCCCAACCCAACCATGGATGCTGCGCGATCAGCGCCAACACATTGGCCCACAACACGCGGCGGCCACCGCAAGCGGCATAGTCTTGCGCTTGGCCGGTGACGCGCAAAACCATGCTCGCGCCCCACTCGCCTGTGGTTTGCAAAGCCAGCCAAGGCATCAACACGGACCACACCGCCACGAGCACAGGCGCTGCCAGCGCCAGCCACACCAAGTCTTTGCCAAATGCAGCATCTTGCTTAGCGCTACGCCAGCCCCACGCCGCCATCAACACGCCCACCAACATCCATTGCACAGCACCCGTACGTGACACCGAGCACGCCACGCCTGCGGCCAGCACATTGAGCAAGACAATGGTCAAGGTCCAGCAACCACGCGTCATGCTTTGCGCCTTGGCACGCACCGCCACCCAGCCCAGCAACGCCACCAGCCCCAAGCTGGTGAGCGAGGCAAATTGGTTGCGCTGACGCAGATTGGCAAACGCATCGCCCTTCAGCGGCTGGTTCACCCAAGGCGACAACTCACGTGCCAAACCTAAATACTGCAATGCACCCAGCACAGCACTGATGACCGCTGCGGCCAACAAACCCGCCACCAACCAACGCAACAGCGATTCATCCACCGCCGCACGACGTCCCACCGCGGCCATGAGCCACACGCACATCAAAGAGGCCACCAGCCCCATCGTCAACGCGCGGTCCACCACCTGTGGCACCCACAGCAGCGAAGCCACCAACCACACCAGCAACACGCCGTACACCGCGATTTCTAAAACTGTCCAGCGTGGCTTAGCCAGCGGCAGCTCGACCACCGCCAACAAGGCACACGCCGCCATCATCCAGCTCACCAACAAAGGAATGACGGCTGTGGATGGACTGCTGGCAAAGGGGTTGAGCCACGGCAAGGCGACACACAACACCAAGATGACATTGCGCACCCAAAGGTTTTGAGCTGTAGACGAATTCATGGGGTGATTTTCTATCACTCAGGCAGAGCAAAAACAAAGGCGCCCGTGGGCGCCTTGTGGGGTGCAGGAAGTAATTTACTTGCAGTCGCTGGGCACGTACTTTTTATCCAAGGCATTGGTGGGCACCGACACGCCCACAAATGCTTCTGCGCCGTTGGCCAGACACTTCCATTGCACCACACCGTCAATCGTGACGCTGGTCGCTGTGGACGTTGGCAGGGCTGAATCTGTGTTACCGCTCCTGGTGTACGGCACCAGCAACAAACTACCCCCGCCTGCCGCAGCCGTGGTGGTGATAGTGATGGCGCCTGTGCTTGTGGCAATGTCAATGCTGCTGATGTTTTTCGTCGCGCCACCGAATGTGTAACCCGTTTTGTAGCCAGCGCTTGCCGTGGCAATGTTGCCGCTGTTGAGCACGTCCAACACATTGGTTTTGGCGGCAGAAGCAAGGCCGAGGCCCTCGCTCACACGCGCACGAACCATGTAGTCTTGATAGGCGGGCAAAGCCACCGAGGCCAGCACGCCAATGATGGCCACCACGATCATGAGTTCAATCAAGGTGAAGCCGCGTTGCAGAGTGTGTTTCATCGCCAGGTCCTTTGAGAGTTGGGCACAAATTCTAGGCAGCGACTCTCCTGGAGATAACGATGCACGAGTTCAAAAAAAAGCGAGCGGTGAAACACCGCTCGCTTTTAGCTGGGTAAATCCCGAAGGAAATTACTTCAACTGAGCCTTGAGCAATTTGCCCAATTCAGATGGGTTACGTGTGATGGTGAAACCACACTCTTCCATGATGGCGAGTTTGGCATCAGCCGTGTCAGCACCACCAGAAATCAAAGCGCCTGCATGGCCCATGCGCTTGCCGGGAGGGGCAGTCACACCAGCAATGAAGCCAACGATTGGCTTCTTCATGTTGGCCTTGCACCACTGTGCGGCTTCAGCTTCGTCTGGACCACCGATTTCACCAATCATGATGACGGCGTCTGTGTCTGGATCGTCGTTGAAAGCTTTCATCACGTCGATGTGCTTCAAACCGTTGATGGGGTCACCACCGATACCAACGGCGCTGGATTGGCCCAAGCCCACTTCGGTCAACATCGCCACGGCTTCGTAAGTCAATGTGCCTGAACGAGACACAACGCCAATACGGCCTTTGCGGTGGATGTGACCAGGCATGATGCCGATCTTGATTTCGTCAGGCGTGATCAAGCCAGGGCAATTTGGTCCAAGCAACAAAGTCTTCTTGCCGCCAGCAGCTTCCTTGGCTTTCATCTTGTTACGGACTTCAAGCATGTCACGGACGGGGATGCCTTCGGTGATACAGATGGCCAAATCGAGGTCAGCTTCCACAGCTTCCCAGATGGCAGCAGCTGCGCCCGCTGGTGGCACGTAGATCACAGACACGGTGGCGCCAGTTTCTTTGGCAGCGTCTTTGACGGTCGAGAAAATTGGCACGCCGAAGATGGACTCGCCGGCCTTCTTGGGGTTCACACCAGCCACGAAACAGTTTTTACCGTTTGCGTATTCGATGCACTTTTCAGTGTGGAACTGACCGGTTTTGCCGGTGATACCTTGGGTGATGACCTTGGTGTTTTTATTGATGTAGATGGACATGTTGTTTCCCTTACTTCACGGCAGCAACAATAGATGTTGCGGCTTCGGCCATGGTGTCGGCAGAGATGATTGGCAGACCAGATTCGGCCAAGATTTTCTTGCCCAACTCGTCGTTGGTGCCCTTCATGCGCACAACCAGTGGCACTGACAAGTTCACAGCTTTACAAGCGGTGACCACGCCGTTGGCAATGGTGTCGCACTTCATGATGCCGCCGAAGATGTTGACCAAAATGCCTTTGACATGTGGGTTCTTCAACATGATCTTGAAAGCTTCAGTGACTTTCTCGGCTGTCGCGCCGCCGCCCACGTCCAAGAAGTTGGCTGGCTCGCCGCCGAACAACTTGATGGTGTCCATGGTGGCCATGGCCAAGCCAGCACCGTTGACCAAACAACCAATGTTGCCATCCAAGGAGATGTAGGCCAAGTCGAACTTAGAAGCTTCCACTTCAGCTGGATCTTCTTCGTCCAAATCGCGGTAAGCCACGATTTCTGGGTGACGGAACAAAGCGTTGGCATCGAAGTTGAACTTCGCATCCAAAGCCATCACGTTGCCCTTGCTGTCGCGGTTGAGTGGGTTGATTTCCACCAAAGATGCGTCAGTTTCCATGTAGCACTGGTACAGCTTCTTGAAGATGTCCACGGCTTGAGCGGTGGAGTCAGCAGGCATGCCGATGGCATCTGCAATCTTCTTGGCTTGTGCATCGCCCAAACCAGTCAACGGGTCGATGAACTCGGTGATGATTTTTTCTGGGGTGCTGTGGGCAACTTCTTCAATGTCCATGCCGCCTTCGCTAGAAGCGATGAAAGCAATCTTTTGTGTGGCACGGTCAGTCACAACTGACACGTAATATTCTTTGTTGATGTCAGCGCCGTCTTCGATGTAGAGGCGACGAACTTTTTGGCCTTCTGGGCCAGTTTGGTGTGTCTTGAGCTGCATGCCCAAGATTTCGCCAGCAATGCGCTTGACATCATCAATGGTCTTAGCCACTTTGACACCGCCGCCCTTGCCACGGCCACCCGCGTGAATTTGAGCTTTCACAACCCACACTGGGCCGCCCAACTTTTGCGCGGCTTCCACCGCTTCTTGCACCGTGAACGCGGGGATACCGCGTGGCACTGGCACACCAAATTGACGCAAGATTTCCTTGCCTTGGTACTCGT